>Ga0272446_1000469_pt1 | contig 63833 bp, 61 predicted proteins | sample YNPCB0061_FD_194587 | JGI IMG/M metagenome (GOLD analysis project Ga0272446, IMG submission 194587) | Hot spring microbial mat communities from Yellowstone National Park, WY, United States - YNP-CB-006-1 | ecosystem: Environmental > Aquatic > Thermal springs > Hot (42-90C) > Sediment | place...
GAGCCCAGTTCCAGCATCGCTTACTTGATCTCTGCGGTGGCGCCCGCTTCGGTCAACTGCTTGGCGATGTCTTCGGCTTCCGCCTTGGGGCAACCTTCCTTCACGGTCTTGGGCGCGCCATCCACCAGGTCCTTGGCCTCCTTCAGACCCAGGCCGGTGATGGCACGCACCACCTTGATGACCCCCACCTTGTTGGCACCGGCGCTGGTCAGCACCACGTCAAACTCGGTCTTCTCCTCGGCGGCAGCCGCAGCCCCACCGCCAGCGGCGGGGCCAGCCACGGCCAGGGCGGCCGCAGAGACGCCAAATTTCTCTTCGAACGCCTTCACCAGGTCGTTCAGCTCCATCACCGTCATGGCGCCAACGGCTTCCAGGATGTCTTCTTTGCTAACAGCCATTTTCAGTACTCCAGAATTGAATGTCGTAAGGTTGTGTACGTGGGATCAAGCGGCAGCGCCTGCTTCCTCGCGCTGCTTGGCCAGGGCGGCCAAGGCACCGGCGAAGCCGGAGACCGGGGCCTGCATGACGCCCAGCAACTTGGCGAGCAGTTCCTCGCGGCTCGGGATGGAGGCCAGCTCTTTGACGCCGGCTTCGTTCATCACCTTGCCGGCATAAGCGCCAGCCTTCAGGACCAGTTTGTCGTTGGTCTTGGCGAAATCGTTCAGGACCTTGGCGGCGGCAACGGGGTCGGCGGAGATGCTGTAAATCAGCGGGCCAACCATATGCTCAGCCAGGCCGGCGAACGGGGTATCCGCCACGGCGCGACGCACCAGGGTGTTCTTCAGCACACGCAGGTAGACACCGGACTCGCGGGCCTTTTTGCGCAGCACGGTGAGGTCACCCACGGCGACCCCACGGTACTCGGCCACGACGATGGTCTCGGCGTTGGCCACCTGGGCCGACACCTCAGCCACGACGGCTTTTTTGTCATCCAGATTCAGACTCAAGGTCTTTCCTCCTTTCAAGTCAACACGCGGTGAAAACTGCTCACCGCACCCACGGCGACCTGAACCAGGAGTCTTGCCATTTGCCCATACCAGCTCAAACGACCATCAATCCTGTTCGGGGTGCACCGTCTGCGCAGGCATCGTTGCCATTAAGCCTGGACTGCATATCTTCCACAGTCTTCGGCACCTGCGGTCTTTGACGATCCGCCGCCCCCCTTGCGGGCGGCGGCGGCCCAAAGCGCTGTCCCGGCGCGAGCCGGGATTCCATTATTACGTGTTACTGCTGCGCCACCAGGCTGGCCTGGTCCACGCGCACGCCAATCCCCATAGTGCTGGAAACGGACACCTTCTTCATGTAGACGCCCTTGGAACTGGCGGGCTTGGCCTTGTTCAAGGCCTCGATCAGGGCGGTCAGGTTTTCCTTCAGGGCCTCTGGCTCGAAAGAAGCCCGACCGATGGTGGCATGGACAATGCCTGCCTTGTCGGTGCGGTACTGAACCTGACCGGCCTTGGCGTTCTTCACGGCCTCGGCCACGTTCGGGGTAACGGTGCCCACCTTGGGGTTGGGCATCAGGCCCCGGGGGCCCAGGATCTGGCCCAGTTGGCCCACCACGCGCATGGCGTCGGGGGTGGCGATGACCACATCGAAGTCCATCTTGCCCGCCTTTACTTCGGCGGCCAGGTCCTCGAAGCCGACGATATCGGCACCGGCGGCCTTGGCGGCCTCGGCATTGGCCCCCTGGGCGAACACGGCCACCCGCACGGTCTTGCCGATACCCCGGGGCAGCACCACGGAACCCCGCACCACCTGGTCGGATTTACGGGGATCCACGCCCAGGTTGATGGCGGCATCGATGGATTCATCGAACTTGGCGGTAGCGGCCCCCTTCACCAGGGCCAGGGCCTCGTCGACAGGATAGTTCTTGGTGCGCTCCACCTGGGCACGCAGGGCTTTGACGCGCTTGGATAGCTTGGCCATGTCACACCCCCTCCACGTTGATACCCATGCTGCGGGCAGTACCGGCGATGGTGCGCACTGCGGCATCCATGTCGGCTGCGGTCAGGTCAGGCATCTTGGTCTTGGCAATCTCTTCCAGCTGGGCTCGCGTGATCTTGCCCACCTTGTCGGTATGAGGCTTGGAAGATCCTTTCTGTACGCCCGTGGCCTTCTTGATCAGAATGGTGGCCGGGGGCGTCTTCATGACGAAGGTGAAACTCTTGTCCGCGTAGGCCGTGATGACCACGGGGATGGGCAGACCGGGCTCCAGGCCCTGGGTCTGGGCGTTGAAGGCCTTACAGAACTCCATGATATTCAGGCCGCGCTGGCCCAGGGCGGGGCCGATGGGCGGCGACGGGTTGGCCTTGCCGGCCGGCACCTGCAACTTGATGTAGCCAATGATTTTCTTGGCCATATTCACTACTCCTGGTTGTGTGAGTCCAATCGCGCTTTCACCACCCGCTCGAACGGCTACTGACGCTCCTCTGCCGGCTTAAGGCCCCGGTCCGGCCCACCACCTCCTCAGGCCTTCTCGACCTGGGAGAAATCCAATTCCACCGGCGTGGCGCGACCGAAGATGGTCACGGAGACGCGCAGCTTGCTCTTTTCGTAGTTCACTTCTTCCACGGTGCCGTTGAATTCGTTGAACGGCCCGTCGATGACGCGCACCAGTTCCCCCGCCTCGAAGGTGACCTTGGGCTTGGGTTTCTCCACGCCCTCCTGCATCTGCTGCAGGATGGCCTGGGCTTCCCGCTCGCTGATGGGTGCAGGCTTGTTGGCGGTACCCCCGACGAAGCCGGTGACCTTGGGCGTACTCTTCACCAAGTGCCAGGTGTCATCGTTCATCTCCATCTGCACCAGCACATAGCCGGGGAAAAACTTGCGCTCGGTGGTCTTTTTCTGCCCCCCCTTCATTTCCACCACTTCTTCCACGGGCACCAGGATCTGGCCGAAGCTGTCCTGCATGCCGGCCCGCTCGATGCGCTCCTTGAGGGCCCGCATCACACTTTTCTCAAAGCCGGAATAGGCGTGTACCACATACCACTGCATCGTCATCATTCACCCCTACCCATGATCAGCTTCACCAGCCACAGCAGACTGCCGTCCACCATCCACAGGAATAGCGCCATGATGACGACGAACCCAGCCACCACGCCGGTCATCTGCATGGTTTCCTTGCGAGTGGGCCACACCACCTTGCGCGCCTCGGTGATGGACTCCTGGCTGAAGGCGAAGAAACGACGCCCCGGCGCCGTGAACCAAGCCACGCCCGCCGCCGCCGCCAGACCGGCCAACACGGAGATCACCCGCACCACGGCAGGCATTTCGGACAGCATGTAAAAGCCCGCTATACCCGTCGCGACCAGCAAGGCCGCCGCCAGCAATTTGATGTTATCTACCATCTAGGGTTGACCGACCGGCATTACCCGATGTCCCGTTATGTACTGCTTGTCTGGCAGGCCAGGAGGGTCTCGAACCCCCAACCTTCGGTTTTGGAGACCGACGCTCTGCCAATTGAGCTACTGGCCTGTACTTTCGTTGCGACTACTGACGACAAAAGGCGGAGAACCCGCCTTTTGTCGCCGATGACACCCCTATTTACTCGATGATCTTGGAGACGACGCCGGCGCCCACGGTACGGCCGCCTTCGCGGATGGCGAAGCGCAGGCCTTCTTCCATGGCGATGGGGGCGATCAGGCTCACCGTGATGCTGATGTTGTCTCCAGGCATCACCATCTCCGTGCCAGCAGGCAGTTCGATGGAGCCCGTCACGTCCGTCGTCCGGAAGTAGAACTGGGGGCGGTAGCCGTTGAAGAAGGGGGTGTGCCGTCCTCCTTCGTCCTTGGACAGAACGTAGATCTCGGCCGTGAATTTGGTGTGGGGGGTGATGCTGCCAGGCTTGGCCAGCACTTGCCCGCGTTCCACTTCTTCCCGCTTGGTGCCCCGCAGCAGGGCGCCAATGTTGTCGCCCGCCTGGCCTTGGTCCAGCAGCTTGCGGAACATTTCCACGCCCGTGCAGGTGGTCTTTTGCGTGGGGCGGATGCCAACAATCTCGATTTCTTCGCCTACCTTGATCACTCCGCGTTCCACTCGGCCCGTCACCACAGTGCCGCGCCCCGAAATGGAGAATACGTCTTCCACAGGCATCAGGAAGGGTTGGTCAATGGCGCGCTGGGGCTCGGGAATGTAGCTGTCCAGGGCGTCGGCCAGCTTGAAGATGCTGCCTTCGCCGATGTCCGAGGTGTCGCCTTCCAGGGCCTTCAGGGCGCTGCCGATGATGATGGGGGTGTCGTCGCCCGGGAAGTCGTATTTGCTGAGCAGTTCCCGTACTTCCATTTCCACCAGTTCGAGAAGTTCGGCGTCGTCCACCATGTCGGCTTTGTTCATGTAGACGATGATGTAGGGTACGCCCACCTGGCGCGCCAGCAGGATGTGCTCCCGGGTCTGGGGCATGGGGCCGTCGGCCGCGCTGACCACCAGTATGGCTCCGTCCATCTGCGCCGCGCCCGTGATCATGTTCTTCACGTAGTCGGCGTGACCAGGGCAGTCCACGTGGGCGTAGTGGCGGTTGGCCGTCTCGTATTCCACGTGCGCCGTGTTGATGGTGATGCCCCGCGCCTTCTCTTCCGGCGCCGAGTCAATCTCGTCGTACTTCTTCGCCGCCCCTCCAAACTTCTTCGACAAAATCGTCGTGATCGCCGCCGTCAACGTCGTCTTGCCGTGGTCAACGTGCCCAATCGTCCCAACGTTCACGTGCGGCTTCGTACGCTCGAATTTTTCCTTGGCCATGTGCGTAGTCCTCGTTTGCTCAATTACTTCTTACTGTTGATCACGGCTTCCGCGACGTTCTTGGGCGCCTCGGAGTAATGCTTGAATTCCATAGTGTAGGTGGCACGTCCCTGGGACATGGAACGCAGATCGGTAGAGTAGCCGAACATCTCGGCCAAAGGCACTTCGGCCTTGATGGACTTACCCGTGGGCAGGTCATCCATACCCTGGATGATACCGCGCCGTCGGTTCAGGTCCCCCATGACATCCCCCATGTAGTCCTCGGGAGTTTCCACCTCGACAGACATCATGGGCTCCAGCAGGACCGGACTGGCTTTGCGCATGCCGTCCTTAAAACCCATGATGGCGGCCATTTTGAAGGCCTGCTCGGACGAGTCCACCTCATGGTAGGAACCGTCAAACAAGGTGACCTTCACATCCACCACCGGGAAGCCGGCCAGCACGCCACTGTTGAGGGCTTCCCTCAGACCCTTATCCACGGCAGGGATGTATTCGCGGGGCACGGTACCCCCCTTGATAGCATCCACAAATTCATAGCCCTTGCCAGGCTCGTTAGGCTCCATCTTGAGCCAGACATGGCCATACTGACCCTTGCCACCGGACTGTTTGACAAATTTTCCTTCCTGCTCCACGGGCTTGCGGATGGCTTCGCGATAGGCCACCTGGGGCGCGCCCACGTTGGCCTCCACGCCGAATTCCCGCTTCATGCGGTCGACGATGATTTCCAGATGCAATTCGCCCATGCCGGAAATAATGGTCTGGCCAGATTCCTCGTCGGTGCGCACACGGAAGGAGGGATCTTCCTGAGCCAGACGGTTCAGGGCCAGACCCATCTTCTCCTGGTCGGCCTTGGTCTTGGGCTCCACCGCCACATGGATCACGGGCTCGGGGAACACCATGCGCTCCAAGACAATAGGTTTGTCGATGGCGCAAAGGGTATCGCCGGTGGTGGCATCCTTCAGACCCACGGCAGCGGCGATGTCGCCAGCACGGACTTCCTTGATCTCTTCCCGGTTGTTGGCGTGCATCTGCAAGATGCGCCCAAGACGCTCTTTCTTGCCCTTGACTGAGTTGTAGATACTGTCGCCGGCATTCACCACGCCGGAATAGACCCGGAAGAAGGTGAGCTGGCCGACATAGGGATCGGTCATGATCTTGAAGGCCAAAGCGGAGAAGGGCGCATCATCACTAGCGGGGCGCTCGTCCGCACCACCCGCCTCGGTTTCACCCTTGACCGGGGGGATATCCACGGGAGACGGCATGTAATCGATGACCGCATCTAGCATGGCCTGCACGCCCTTGTTCTTGAAGGCGGATCCACACATCATCGGCACGATTTCGCCGGCAATGGTCCGGGCGCGCAAGGCCTGCTTGATCTCCGCCTCCGACAGATCACCCTCCTCCAGGTACTTGTTCATCAGGTCTTCACTGGCCTCGGCCGCTGTTTCAACCAGCTTCTCGCGCCACTCATTGCAGGTATCCACCAGCTCCGCCGGAATGTCCGCGTATTCAAACTTCATGCCCTGGGAAGCATCATCCCATACGATGGCCTTCATCTTGACCAAGTCCACCACACCCTCGAACTTGTCCTCGGCGCCGATGGGCACCTGCAAGGGAATGGGATTGGCCTTGAGGCGGGCCTTCATCTGCTCGTAAACGCGGAAGAAATTGGCCCCCTGCCGGTCCATTTTGTTGACGAAGGCCAAGCGAGGCACCCCGTATTTGTTGGCCTGACGCCACACGGTTTCAGACTGGGGCTGCACCCCCCCCACGGCGCAGTACACCATGCATGCACCGTCCAGCACACGCATGGAGCGCTCCACCTCAATGGTGAAGTCCACGTGGCCCGGGGTATCGATGATATTGATGCGGTGCTCGGGCAAGGAAAGGTCCATGCCTTTCCAGAAACAGGTCGTGGCGGCGGAGGTGATGGTGATACCCCGCTCTTGCTCCTGCTCCATCCAGTCCATGGTGGCGGCGCCGTCATGCACCTCACCGATCTTGTGGTTGACACCCGTATAGAACAGGATGCGCTCAGTCGTGGTGGTCTTGCCCGCGTCGATGTGAGCGGAGATGCCAATGTTACGGTAGCGCTCGATGGGGGTCTTGCGTGCCACGGTCTTGAATCCTTGTGATGATCAGAAGCGGAAGTGGGAGAAGGCCTTGTTGGCTTCGGCCATGCGGTGTACTTCCTCGCGCTTCTTCATGGCCGCACCACGACCCTCGGCCGCATCCAGCAGCTCACCCGCCAAACGCTGACCCATGGATTTTTCGCCGCGCTTGCGGGCGGCCTCCTTGATCCAGCGCATGGCCAAGGCGGCACGACGGGCGGGACGCACTTCCACAGGCACTTGGTAGTTAGCGCCGCCAACGCGGCGGGACTTGACCTCTACCACCGGACGCACATTGGACATGGCCTGATTGAACACTTCCACCGGATCCTTGCCGCTCTTTTTGTTGATCTGTTCGAAGGCACCATAGACGATGCGCTCGGCCACAGCTTTCTTGCCGCTGTTCATGATCACGTTCATGAACTTGGCCACTTCAGTGCTGCCGAACTTGGGATCCGGCAGGACGATACGCTTGGGTACTTCGCGACGACGGGGCATGTTTTCCTCGCTGTAGACTGATCAGGCCGACACTCAGGCCTTCTTGGCGCGCTTGGCACCGTACTTGGAACGGGACTGCTTGCGATCCTTGACGCCGGCGGTATCCAGGCTGCCGCGGACGATGTGATAACGCACACCCGGCAAATCCTTCACACGACCACCCCGCACCAGTACCACGGAGTGTTCCTGCAGGTTGTGCCCCTCGCCACCGATATAGCCGATGATCTCGAAGCCGTTGGACAGTCGCACCTTGGCCACCTTACGCAAGGCCGAGTTCGGCTTCTTGGGGGTCGTGGTGTAAACACGGGTGCACACCCCCCGCTTTTGCGGGCAGGACTCCATGGCGGGCACTTTGCTCTTATCGATCGGAGCCTGACGGGGCTTCCGCACCAATTGGTTGATGGTCGGCATCTAACGCTATCCCAACGAACTAAAACACTGAATGTATCGGCCCGCGACGTAGGCGATCCCTTGCGCGTCGCGGGCCGTCTGAAAAAGACTGTGAATGGTAGTGTGGGCCACCTGGCCTGTCAAGCTGAATTCACAGCCTGCTGGACAGGTTTACTCGCCACTCCCTTCTCCCGCCTCCTCGGTCACGACGATGATCTCCTCACCTTCCTGCACTGGCAGGTCCAATCCTGGCTGGGCCTTGCGGTGACGGTGGTAGGCCAGGCCGGTACCCGCGGGAATGAGGCGGCCGACGATCACGTTTTCCTTCAGTCCCCGCAGGTCGTCCCGCTTGGCCATGATGGCGGCCTCCGTCAACACTCGGGTGGTCTCCTGGAAGGAGGCCGCAGAGATGAAGGAGTCCGTGGACAAAGAGGCCTTGGTGATACCCAGCAGGACGTTCTCATAGATGGCCGGCTGCTTGCCTTCGGCCAGCATCTGATCGTTGGCCTGGAGCACCTCTGAACGTTCCACCTGTTCGCCGGGGATGAAACCGGTATCACCCGGGTCCACCACGTTCACGCGGCGCAACATCTGGCGCACCACCACCTCGATATGCTTGTCATTGATCTTCACGCCCTGGAGACGATAGACATCCTGGACCTCGTCAATCACATACCGGGCCAGGGCCTCGACGCCCTGCAGCCTGAGGATGTCATGCGGGTCCTGGGGGCCGTCCACGATCATCTCGCCCTTTTGCACCACCTGGCCATCGTGCACGGTAACGTGCTTATCCTTGGGGATCAGGTACTCGTGAGGCACGCCGTCCATGTCGGTGATGACCAGGCGCTGTTTGCCCTTGGTGTCCTTGCCGAAGGAGATGGTGCCGGTGAGTTCCGCCAGCACGCCGGCATCCTTGGGGGATCGGGCCTCGAACAGTTCCGCCACCCGGGGCAGACCGCCGGTGATGTCGCGCGTCTTGGAGGTCTCCTGGGGAATACGGGCCAGCACATCACCCACGTTCACCTCCTGGCCATCCTTCACGGTGATCAGGGAGCCCACCTGGAAGGTGATGCTCACGGCGTGGTCGGTGCCTGCGGCCTTCACGTCCTGGCCATCGGCGCCGATGAGGCGCACCTGGGGACGTACCCCCTTGGACTGGGCGGCCCCCCGGCGCTTGCCGTCGATGACGATGAGAGTGGACAGGCCGGTCACCTCATCGATCTGCTTGGCGACAGTGACACCTTCCTCCACGTTCTCGAACTTCACCCGGCCCGCGTATTCGGTGATGATGGGGCGGGTATGGGGGTCCCAGGTGGCCAGGGCGGTACCCGCCTTGATGGCCTGGCCGTCCATGACCACCAGGGTAGCGCCGTAGGGCACCTTGTGGCGTTCACGTTCCCGGTTGTTGTCATCCACGATGATGACCTCGCCATTGCGGGAGATCACTACCTGCTCGCCCTTCACGTTGGTGACATAACGAACGGTGGAAGAGAAGCGCACTGTACCGGCGGACTTGCCTTCCACCTGGGTGGCGGCGGCGGCCCGGGAGGCCGCGCCGCCGATATGGAAGGTGCGCATGGTCAGCTGGGTACCCGGCTCGCCAATGGACTGAGCGGCAATGACGCCCACGGCTTCGCCGATGTTCACCAGGTTGCCCCGGCCCAGGTCGCGGCCATAGCACTTGGCGCACAGGCCCCAACGGGTGTCGCAGGTGAGGGGGGTACGCACCTTCACCTCGTCGATGCCCAGACTGTCAATGAGCTCCACCGCGTCCTCATCCAGCAGGGTGCCGGCTTCGATGACCGTCTCCTGGGTATCGGGATGGACCACGTCCGTGGAGGCCACCCGGCCCAGGATACGGTCGCGCAGGGGTTCCACCACGTCGCCGCCTTCCACCAGGGCCTTCATGACCATGCCGTTGTCGGTGCCGCAGTCGCTTTCGGTGATCACCAGGTCCTGGGTCACGTCCACCAGACGGCGGGTCAGGTAGCCGGAGTTGGCGGTCTTCAGTGCCGTGTCGGCCAGGCCCTTGCGGGCGCCGTGGGTGGAGATGAAGTACTGCAGCACATTCAGACCTTCACGGAAGTTCGCCGTGATGGGGGTTTCGATGATGGATCCGTCCGGCTTGGCCATCAGGCCCCGCATGCCCGCCAGCTGGCGGATCTGGGCGGCGGAACCCCGGGCGCCGGAGTCGGCCATCATGTAGATGGAGTTGAAAGACTCCTGCTTGACCTGCTCACCCTTGGCGTTGGTGACGATTTCGTGGGACAGCTGCTCCATCATGGCCTTGGCCACCTTGTCGCCGGCCTGACCCCAGATGTCCACCACCTTGTTGTAGCGCTCGCCCTGGGTCACCAGACCGGAGGTGTACTGGGCCTCGATCTCCTTCACCTCGGCCTCGGCGGCAGCCAGGATGTCATGCTTCTGGGGCGGCATGAGCATGTCCTGCAGGCAGATGGAAATGCCCCCCTTGGCCGCCATGGAGAAGCCCGTGTACATGAGCTTGTCGGCGAACACCACGGTGTCCTTCAGGCCGCATTTGCGGAAAGCGGCGTTGATGAGCCGGGAAATCTCCTTCTTTTTCAGCACTTTGTTGACATGGCTGAAATCCAGGCCGGGGGGCAGTATATCGGACAGGAAGGCACGCCCCGCCACCGTGTCGACCCGCTGGGTGCGTTCCTGGATCTTGCCGGTCTCGTCGTAGACCCGTTCCTTGATGCGCACGGTGACCCTTGCGTTCAGGTCCACCAGGCCGGACTGCCAGGCGCTGCGCAATTCGTCCACATCGGCGAAGCGCATGCCCTCGCCCTTGGCATTGATGCGCTCCCGGGTCATGTAGTACAGGCCCAGCACGATGTCCTGGGACGGCACGATGATGGGCTCGCCGTTGGCGGGGGAGAGCACGTTGTTGGAGGCCAGCATCAGGGTGCGGGCCTCCATCTGGGCTTCCAGGGACAAGGGCACGTGCACGGCCATCTGGTCGCCGTCGAAGTCGGCGTTGAAGGCGGTACAGACCAGGGGATGCAGCTGGATGGCCTTGCCCTCGATGAGCACCGGCTCGAAGGCCTGGATACCCAGGCGATGCAGGGTGGGCGCCCGGTTCAGCATGACCGGATGCTCCCGGATCACCTCTTCCAGGATGTCCCACACCACCGGCTCCTCGTCCTCCACCATGCGCTTGGCGGCCTTGATGGTGGTGGCCAGCCCCATGACTTCCAGGCGGTTGAAGATGAAAGGCTTGAACAGTTCCAGGGCCATCAGCTTGGGCAGGCCGCACTGGTGCAGCTTGAGGGTGGGGCCCACCACGATGACGGAACGGCCGGAGTAGTCCACCCGCTTGCCCAGCAGGTTCTGGCGGAAACGGCCGCCCTTGCCCTTGATCATGTCGGCCAGGGACTTGAGGGGACGCTTGTTGGCGCCGGTCATGGCCTTGCCGCGACGGCCGTTGTCCAGCAGGGAATCCACCGCTTCCTGCAGCATGCGCTTTTCGTTGCGCACGATGATGTCCGGCGCCTTCAATTCCAGCAGGCGCTTGAGGCGGTTATTGCGGTTGATGACGCGGCGATAGAGATCGTTCAGGTCGGATGTGGCGAAGCGGCCCCCATCCAGGGGCACCAGGGGGCGCAGTTCCGGCGGCAGTACGGGAAGGACTTCCAGGATCATCCAGTCTGGGCGGATGCCGGACTTCATGAAGGCTTCCAGCACTTTCAGGCGCTTGGCGTACTTCTTGATCTTGGTTTCGGAACTGGTCTTGGACAGTTCGGAACGCAGATTCTCCACCTCACTGGCCAGGTCGATGCCCTTGAGCAGGTCACGGATGCCTTCGGCCCCCATGCCGGCCTTGAACTCATCGCCGTACTCTTCCAGCTTGGCCAGATAGTCATCTTCGGTCAGCAACTGGCCCTTGGTCAGCGGGGTCATGCCGGGCTCGGTGACCACATAGGCCTCGAAGTACAGCACCCGCTCGATGTCCCGCAGGGTCATGTCCAACACCATGCCCAAGCGGCTGGGCAGGGACTTGAGGAACCAGATATGGGCCACGGGGGAGGCCAGCTCGATGTGGCCCATGCGCTCCCGGCGCACCTTGGCCTGGGTGACTTCCACGCCGCACTTCTCGCAGATCACGCCACGATGCTTGAGGCGCTTGTACTTGCCGCACAGGCACTCATAGTCCTTGATGGGACCGAAGATCTTGGCGCAGAACAGGCCGTCCCGTTCCGGCTTGAAGGTACGGTAGTTGATGGTCTCCGGCTTTTTGACTTCGCCGTAGGACCAGGCACGGATCTTTTCCGGGGAAGCGAGGCCGATTTTGATGGCATCGAATTCCTCGTCCTGGGTAACCTGCTTGAACAGATCGAGTAGGGCTTTCATGGTCGGTATGCTCCTAAAACCCGATTAATAACGCTCGAGATCGATATCGATGGCCAGGGAGCGGATTTCCTTCACCAATACGTTGAAGGATTCCGGCATGCCGGCGTCGATCTTGTGCTCGCCCTTGACGATGTTCTCGTACACCTTGGTGCGGCCGGAGACGTCGTCGGACTTGACGGTGAGCATCTCTTGGAGGGTGTAGGCAGCCCCGTAGGCCTCCAAGGCCCACACCTCCATCTCGCCGAAACGCTGGCCACCGAACTGGGCCTTGCCGCCCAGAGGTTGCTGGGTGACCAGGCTGTAGGGGCCGGTGGAGCGGGCGTGCATCTTGTCGTCCACCAAGTGGTGCAGTTTCAGCACATGCATGATGCCCACGGTGGTGGGCCGGTCGAAGGGCTCGCCGGACCGACCGTCATACAACTGCACCTGGGTCTTGGCCGGGGTGAACCCATTCTGGGCGGTGCGGGGGTCGTCGGAAGGATAGGCCAGGTCCAGCATGGTCTTGATCTCTTCCTCGTCGGCGCCGTCGAACACCGGGGTGGCGAAGGGCACGCCCTTGGTCAGGTTGCCCGCCATTTCCAGGATCTCGGCGTCGGTGAGGCCCTTGATGTCCTCTTTCTTGCCGTTGCTGTTGTAGATCTTCTCCAAAAAGCCCCGTATCTCAGAGACCTTGGCTTGGGCCTTGAGCATCTCGTCGATACGCTGTCCCAGACCGCGGGCCGCCCAGCCCAGGTGGGTTTCCAGGATCTGGCCCACGTTCATCCGGGACGGCACACCCAGGGGGTTCAGCACGATATCCACCGGCGTGCCATCGGCCATGAAAGGCATGTCCTCCACCGGCACGATCTTGGACACCACACCCTTGTTGCCATGGCGGCCGGCCATCTTGTCACCAGGCTGCAGGCGGCGCTTCACGGCCAGGTAGACCTTCACCATCTTGATCACGCCAGGAGGCAGCTCATCACCCTGGGTGAGCTTCTTCTTCTTGGTCTCCAGCATGCGGTCGAACTCTTCCCGCTGCTTGTCCAGGGCATCCTTGATGCCCTCCATCTGACGGGCCAGGTCCTCGTCGGCGACACGGATGTCGAACCAGTCATGGGGGTTCACGCTGTCCAGGTACTCGCTGGTGATATCCGTCTTGCCCAGCTTCTTGGGACCGCCCTTGGCGGCCTTGCCTGTGAGCATGCGCCGCATGCGGGCGAAGGCGTCTTCCTCCACGATGCGCATCTGGTCGGCCAGGTCCTTCTTGTAGGCCTTGAGCTGCGACTCGATGATGGCGTTGGCGCGGCTGTCCCGCTCGATGCCTTCCCGGGTGAACACCTGCACGTCGATGACGGTGCCGCTCATGCCCGTGGGCACCCGCAGGGAGGTATCCTTCACGTCGGAGGCCTTCTCGCCGAAGATGGCGCGCAACAGCTTCTCTTCCGGGGTGAGCTGGGTCTCGCCCTTGGGGGTGACCTTGCCCACCAGCACGTCACCGGCGGTCACTTCCGCACCCACATGCACGATGCCCGCCTCGTCCAGGCGACCCAGCTGGGCCTGGGCCAGGCTGGAGATGTCCCGGGTGATCTCTTCCGGCCCCAGCTTGGTATCTCGGGCCACCACGGAGAGTTCCTCGATGTGGATGGAGGTATAGCGGTCTTCCGCCACCACCCGCTCGGAGATGAGGATGGAGTCCTCGAAGTTGTAGCCGTTCCAGGGCATGAAAGCCACCAGCATGTTCTGGCCCAGGGCCAGCTCACCCTTGTCCGTGGAAGCGCCGTCGGCGATCACGTCGCCCCGGGCGATCTTGTCGCCCAGGCGCACCAGAGGACGCTGGTTGATGTTGGTGTTCTGGTTGGAACGCTGATACTTGGTGAGGGTGTAGATATCCACGCCCACCTTGCCCGGCACGGCCTCATCGTCGTTGACGCGCACCACCACGCGGCTGGCGTCCACATAGTCCACCACACCACCGCGATGGGCGGTCACCACGGTGCCGGAGTCCACCGCGGCGGTACGCTCGATGCCGGTGCCCACCAGGGGTTTGTCCGGGCGCAGGCAGGGCACGGCCTGGCGCTGCATGTTAGAGCCCATCAGGGCCCGGTTGGCGTCGTCATGCTCCAGGAAGGGGATCAGGGACGCGGCCACGGACACCACCTGGGACGGGGCGATATCCATGTACTGGATGCGGTCCGACGTGGCCAGGGTGAATTCGTTGCGGTGGCGGCAGGACACCAGATCCCCCGTAAAGCGGCCCTTGTCGTCCAGCTCCGCGTTGGCCTGGGCGATGACGTACTGGGCCTCCTCGATGGCGGACAGGTACTCGATCTCGTTGGTCACCTTACCGTCAATGACCTTGCGGTAGGGCGTTTCAATGAAGCCGTACTCGTTGGTGCGGGCATACAGGGCCAGGGAGTTGATCAGACCGATGTTGGGACCTTCCGGCGTCTCGATGGGGCAGACCCGGCCGTAATGGGTGGGGTGCACGTCCCGCACCTCGAAACCGGCTCGTTCCCGGGTCAGACCGCCGGGACCCAGGGCGGAAATGCGCCTCTTGTGGGTGATCTCGGACAGGGGGTTGGTCTGGTCCATGAACTGGGACAGCTGGCTGGAGCCGAAAAACTCCTTCACCGCCGCCGAGATGGGCTTGGCGTTGATCAGGTCATGGGGCATCAGGTTGTCGGACTCGGCCTGGGACAGGCGCTCCTTCACCGCCCGCTCCACCCGCACCAGGCCGGCGCGGAACTGGTTCTCGGCCAGTTCGCCCACGGAACGCACGCGGCGGTTGCCCAGGTGGTCGATGTCGTCCACCTCGCCCCGGCCGTTGCGCAGCTCCACCAGGATCTTGATGACCTCGACGATGTCCTTGGGAGACAGGGTGAAGCGCTCCTGGACCCGGGGGTTCAGAATCTTGGGGTCGAAACCCGCGGCCTTGAGCTGCTTGTTCAGCTCGGCCAGCTTGGCCTCCGCCTCCTCCGGGGTGGCGATGTCCTCCAGGCTCACCTTGGACAGGCTGGCCTCGGGACAGATCTCATAGATATCCTGCAAGGCGGCGGCCAGTTTGTTTTCCCGGTGGTGGGGCGGGAACACGATTTCCCAGCTGGTCTTGGCCGGCGCGTTGATGCGACGGTTGAACTTCATGCGGCCCACCTTGGACAGGTCATAGGCGTCGCCGCTGAAGAACAGGCGGTTGAACAGGGCCTCCACGGCGTCCTCGGTGGGCGGCTCGCCGGGGCGCATCATGCGGTAGATGGCCACCCGGGCAGTCCACTGGTCCACCGTCTCGTCGATATTGAGGGTCTGGGAGATGAAGGGGCCATGACCCAGTTCGTTGATGAACAGGGTCTGGAAATCGGTCACGCCGGCCTCCAGTATCTTCCCCAGCAGGCCCTCGGTGATTTCCTCGTTGGCCCGGGCGATGAGCTCACCCGTCTCGGCATCCACCAGGTTCCTGGCCAGCACCCGGCCCAGGACGAATTCATTGTCCACCGCCAGCTTCTTGATACCGGCGGCCTCCAGGTCACGGATGTGCTTGGCGGTGATGCGCTTGTCCTTGGCGACGATGACCTTGCCGTCCTTGCCCAGGATATCGAACTTGGCCGTCTCGCCCCGCAGGCGTTCGGGCTTGAGCTCGAACTCGATGCCCTTCTTGCCCACATGGAAGGTATCGGTGGCGAAGAACATGGCCAGGATCTGCTCGACGTTGTAGCCCAGGGCCTTGAGCAGGATGGTGACGGGCATCTTGCGACGACGGTCCACCCGGAAGTAGACGAAGTCCTTGGGATCGAACTCGAAGTCCAGCCAAGAGCCGCGGTAAGGGATGATGCGGGCGGAGAACAGCAACTTGCCGGAACTGTGGGTCTTGCCCTTGTCGTGCTCGAAAAACACACCGGGGGACCGGTGCAGCTGGGAGACGATGACCCGCTCGGTGCCGTTGATGATGAAGGAGCCGTTGGGGGTCATGAGCGGAATCTCGCCCATGTAGACCTCCTGCTCTTTCACCTCCTTGATCTTTTCCTTGACGCTTTCCCGGTCCAGGATCACCAGGCGCACCCGAGCCCGCAGGCTGGCGGCATAGGTCAGGCCCCGTTGCTGGCATTCCACGATGTCGAACACGGGGGTGCCCAGCTGGTAACTCACATATTCCAGGCGGGCGTTGCCGCTGTGGCTGACGATGGGGAAGATGGACTTGAACGCCGCCTGCAGGCCCACGTCCTTGCGCGCCTCCACGGGCACGCCCTCCTGGATGAATTCCCGGAAGGACTCGATCTGGGTGGTTAGCAGGTAGGGCACCGGCAGAACGCTGACGCGTTTTGCGAAGCTCTTGCGAAGGCGCTTTTTCTCGGCGAATGTATAACTCATGACAGCTCCGTCTCCAGTAGACAGGGATCAGGTATCAGAAATTCCGTTCCAACGCAGGCAGTTAAAGGGCCCTTTAAACCTGTCGGCACCGCATCCCTGATAGCTGACGCCTGAAACGCCAAAAGGCCGGCGGTTTGAAACCGCCAGCCTCCGGCCGGGCAGGGAGCACCGGCCCCCCGAGCCCAGTTCCAGCATCGCTTACTTGATCTCTGCGGTGGCGCCCGCTTCGGTCAACTGCTTGGCGATGTCTTCGGCTTCCGCCTTGGGGCAACCTTCCTTCACGGTCTTGGGCGCGCCATCCACCAGGTCCTTGGCCTCCTTCAGACCCAGGCCGGTGATGGCACGCACCACCTTGATGACCCCCACCTTGTTGGCACCGGCGCTGGTCAGCACCACGTCAAACTCGGTCTTCTCCTCGGCGGCAGCCGCAGCCCCACCGCCAGCGGCGGGGCCAGCCACGGCCAGGGCGGCCGCAGAGACGCCAAATTTCTCTTCGAACGCCTTCACCAGGTCGTTCAGCTCCATCACCGTCATGGCGCCAACGGCTTCCAGGATGTCTTCTTTGCTAACAGCCATTTTCAGTACTCCAGAATTGAATGTCGTAAGGTTGTGTACGTGGGATCAAGCGGCAGCGCCTGCTTCCTCGCGCTGCTTGGCCAGGGCGGCCAAGGCACCGGCGAAGCCGGAGACCGGGGCCTGCATGACGCCCAGCAACTTGGCGAGCAGTTCCTCGCGGCTCGGGATGGAGGCCAGCTCTTTGACGCCGGCTTCGTTCATCACCTTGCCGGCATAAGCGCCAGCCTTCAGGACCAGTTTGTCGTTGGTCTTGGCGAAATCGTTCAGGACCTTGGCGGCGGCAACGGGGTCGGCGGAGATGCTGTAAATCAGCGGGCCAACCATATGCTCAGCCAGGCCGGCGAACGGGGTATCCGCCACGGCGCGACGCACCAGGGTGTTCTTCAGCACACGCAGGTAGACACCGGACTCGCGGGCCTTTTTGCGCAGCACGGTGAGGTCACCCACGGCGACCCCACGGTACTCGGCCACGACGATGGTCTCGGCGTTGGCCACCTGGGCCGACACCTCAGCCACGACGGCTTTTTTGTCATCCAGATTCAGACTCAAGGTCTTTCCTCCTTTCAAGTCAACACGCGGTGAAAACTGCTCACCGCACCCACGGCGACCTGAACCAGGAGTCTTGCCATTTGCCCATACCAGCTCAAACGACCATCAATCCTGTTCGGGGTGCACCGTCTGCGCAGGCATCGTTGCCATTAAGCCTGGACTGCATATCTTCCACAGTCTTCGGCACCTGCGGTCTTTGACGATCCGCCGCCCCCCTTGCGGGCGGCGGCGGCCCAAAGCGCTGTCCCGGCGCGAGCCGGGATTCCATTATTACGTGTTACTGCTGCGCCACCAGGCTGGCCTGGTCCACGCGCACGCCAATCCCCATAGTGCTGGAAACGGACACCTTCTTCATGTAGACGCCCTTGGAACTGGCGGGCTTGGCCTTGTTCAAGGCCTCGATCAGGGCGGTCAGGTTTTCCTTCAGGGCCTCTGGCTCGAAAGAAGCCCGACCGATGGTGGCATGGACAATGCCTGCCTTGTCGGTGCGGTACTGAACCTGACCGGCCTTGGCGTTCTTCACGGCCTCGGCCACGTTCGGGGTAACGGTGCCCACCTTGGGGTTGGGCATCAGGCCCCGGGGGCCCAGGATCTGGCCCAGTTGGCCCACCACGCGCATGGCGTCGGGGGTGGCGATGACCACATCGAAGTCCATCTTGCCCGCCTTTACTTCGGCGGCCAGGTCCTCGAAGCCGACGATATCGGCACCGGCGGCCTTGGCGGCCTCGGCATTGGCCCCCTGGGCGAACACGGCCACCCGCACGGTCTTGCCGATACCCCGGGGCAGCACCACGGAACCCCGCACCACCTGGTCGGATTTACGGGGATCCACGCCCAGGTTGATGGCGGCATCGATGGATTCATCGAACTTGGCGGTAGCGGCCCCCTTCACCAGGGCCAGGGCCTCGTCGACAGGATAGTTCTTGGTGCGCTCCACCTGGGCACGCAGGGCTTTGACGCGCTTGGATAGCTTGGCCATGTCACACCCCCTCCACGTTGATACCCATGCTGCGGGCAGTACCGGCGATGGTGCGCACTGCGGCATCCATGTCGGCTGCGGTCAGGTCAGGCATCTTGGTCTTGGCAATCTCTTCCAGCTGGGCTCGCGTGATCTTGCCCACCTTGTCGGTATGAGGCTTGGAAGATCCTTTCTGTACGCCCGTGGCCTTCTTGATCAGAATGGTGGCCGGGGGCGTCTTCATGACGAAGGTGAAACTCTTGTCCGCGTAGGCCGTGATGACCACGGGGATGGGCAGACCGGGCTCCAGGCCCTGGGTCTGGGCGTTGAAGGCCTTACAGAACTCCATGATATTCAGGCCGCGCTGGCCCAGGGCGGGGCCGATGGGCGGCGACGGGTTGGCCTTGCCGGCCGGCACCTGCAACTTGATGTAGCCAATGATTTTCTTGGCCATATTCACTACTCCTGGTTGTGTGAGTCCAATCGCGCTTTCACCACCCGCTCGAACGGCTACTGACGCTCCTCTGCCGGCTTAAGGCCCCGGTCCGGCCCACCACCTCCTCAGGCCTTCTCGACCTGGGAGAAATCCAATTCCACCGGCGTGGCGCGACCGAAGATGGTCACGGAGACGCGCAGCTTGCTCTTTTCGTAGTTCACTTCTTCCACGGTGCCGTTGAATTCGTTGAACGGCCCGTCGATGACGCGCACCAGTTCCCCCGCCTCGAAGGTGACCTTGGGCTTGGGTTTCTCCACGCCCTCCTGCATCTGCTGCAGGATGGCCTGGGCTTCCCGCTCGCTGATGGGTGCAGGCTTGTTGGCGGTACCCCCGACGAAGCCGGTGACCTTGGGCGTACTCTTCACCAAGTGCCAGGTGTCATCGTTCATCTCCATCTGCACCAGCACATAGCCGGGGAAAAACTTGCGCTCGGTGGTCTTTTTCTGCCCCCCCTTCATTTCCACCACTTCTTCCACGGGCACCAGGATCTGGCCGAAGCTGTCCTGCATGCCGGCCCGCTCGATGCGCTCCTTGAGGGCCCGCATCACACTTTTCTCAAAGCCGGAATAGGCGTGTACCACATACCACTGCATCGTCATCATTCACCCCTACCCATGATCAGCTTCACCAGCCACAGCAGACTGCCGTCCACCATCCACAGGAATAGCGCCATGATGACGACGAACCCAGCCACCACGCCGGTCATCTGCATGGTTTCCTTGCGAGTGGGCCACACCACCTTGCGCGCCTCGGTGATGGACTCCTGGCTGAAGGCGAAGAAACGACGCCCCGGCGCCGTGAACCAAGCCACGCCCGCCGCCGCCGCCAGACCGGCCAACACGGAGATCACCCGCACCACGGCAGGCATTTCGGACAGCATGTAAAAGCCCGCTATACCCGTCGCGACCAGCAAGGCCGCCGCCAGCAATTTGATGTTATCTACCATCTAGGGTTGACCGACCGGCATTACCCGATGTCCCGTTATGTACTGCTTGTCTGGCAGGCCAGGAGGGTCTCGAACCCCCAACCTTCGGTTTTGGAGACCGACGCTCTGCCAATTGAGCTACTGGCCTGTACTTTCGTTGCGACTACTGACGACAAAAGGCGGAGAACCCGCCTTTTGTCGCCGATGACACCCCTATTTACTCGATGATCTTGGAGACGACGCCGGCGCCCACGGTACGGCCGCCTTCGCGGATGGCGAAGCGCAGGCCTTCTTCCATGGCGATGGGGGCGATCAGGCTCACCGTGATGCTGATGTTGTCTCCAGGCATCACCATCTCCGTGCCAGCAGGCAGTTCGATGGAGCCCGTCACGTCCGTCGTCCGGAAGTAGAACTGGGGGCGGTAGCCGTTGAAGAAGGGGGTGTGCCGTCCTCCTTCGTCCTTGGACAGAACGTAGATCTCGGCCGTGAATTTGGTGTGGGGGGTGATGCTGCCAGGCTTGGCCAGCACTTGCCCGCGTTCCACTTCTTCCCGCTTGGTGCCCCGCAGCAGGGCGCCAATGTTGTCGCCCGCCTGGCCTTGGTCCAGCAGCTTGCGGAACATTTCCACGCCCGTGCAGGTGGTCTTTTGCGTGGGGCGGATGCCAACAATCTCGATTTCTTCGCCTACCTTGATCACTCCGCGTTCCACTCGGCCCGTCACCACAGTGCCGCGCCCCGAAATGGAGAATACGTCTTCCACAGGCATCAGGAAGGGTTGGTCAATGGCGCGCTGGGGCTCGGGAATGTAGCTGTCCAGGGCGTCGGCCAGCTTGAAGATGCTGCCTTCGCCGATGTCCGAGGTGTCGCCTTCCAGGGCCTTCAGGGCGCTGCCGATGATGATGGGGGTGTCGTCGCCCGGGAAGTCGTATTTGCTGAGCAGTTCCCGTACTTCCATTTCCACCAGTTCGAGAAGTTCGGCGTCGTCCACCATGTCGGCTTTGTTCATGTAGACGATGATGTAGGGTACGCCCACCTGGCGCGCCAGCAGGATGTGCTCCCGGGTCTGGGGCATGGGGCCGTCGGCCGCGCTGACCACCAGTATGGCTCCGTCCATCTGCGCCGCGCCCGTGATCATGTTCTTCACGTAGTCGGCGTGACCAGGGCAGTCCACGTGGGCGTAGTGGCGGTTGGCCGTCTCGTATTCCACGTGCGCCGTGTTGATGGTGATGCCCCGCGCCTTCTCTTCCGGCGCCGAGTCAATCTCGTCGTACTTCTTCGCCGCCCCTCCAAACTTCTTCGACAAAATCGTCGTGATCGCCGCCGTCAACGTCGTCTTGCCGTGGTCAACGTGCCCAATCGTCCCAACGTTCACGTGCGGCTTCGTACGCTCGAATTTTTCCTTGGCCATCGTCTATCCCCTGACAATTAACGGATCAACAAAACACTCATAAAAAACTGGTGCCCATGGGCAGGATCGAACTGCCGACCTCTCCCTTACCAAGGGAGTGCTCTACCACTGAGCCACATGGGCAAAATCCTTCAACAACATTCCAACTGGAGCGGGTAGCGGGAATCGAACCCGCGTCATCAGCTTGGAAGGCTGAGGTTCTACCATTGAACTACACCCGCCTTACCCCGCCATGACCGGCGCGGCGCGGTACTTAACCATGGTGGTGGGGGAAGGATTCGAACCTTCGAAGGCAGTGCCGTCAGATTTACAGTCTGATCCCTTTGACCGCTCGGGAACCCCACCGCGAAAGCGCGGCATTATGGTTTGGAAGCCGCGCCTTGTCAATTACACATTGAACAAGAAATTCATGATGTCGCCGTCTCTGACCACATACTCCTTACCCTCTGAGCGCATCTTGCCGGCCTCCTTGGCCCCCTGCTCTCCCTTGAAGGCAATAAAGTCTTCAAAAGCAATGGTTTGCGCGCGGATGAAGCCTCGCTCGAAGTCGCTATGGATGACCCCGGCGGCCTGGGGAGCGGTATCCCCCTTGTGGATGGTCCAGGCTCGCACCTCCTTCACCCCGGCGGTGAAATAGGTTTGCAGGCCCAGGAGGTCGTAGGCGGCGCGGATGAGACGGTTGAGGCCGGGCTCATGGAGCCCCATGGCCTCCAAGAACTCCAGCTTGTCGGCGTCATCCAGCGCGGCGATTTCCGCCTCGATGGCGGCGCACAGGGCCACCACGGGCGCCCCCTCCGCTACCGCCAAGGATTGGAGCCGCTCCAGGTGGGGATTGTTCTCGAACCCGTCTTCCGCCACGTTGGCCACGTACATGGCCGGCTTGACGGTCATCAGGCACAGGGGCGCCAGCAGGGCCTTGTCCTCGGCGGACAATCCCAGGCTGCGCACCGGCCTGGCCTCGTTCAGGTGGGGCAGCAGTTTGTCATAGAGGGCCACCAGCTGTTGAGCCTCCTTGTCGCCGGCGCGGGCCTTCTTGACGTCGCGGGCATGGGCCTTCTCCACCGTAGCCAGGTCTGCCAAGGCCAGTTCGGTGCCGATCACCTCGATGTCAGAGATGGGATCCACCCGCCCGGCCACGTGCACCACGTTTTCGTCCTCGAAGCAGCGCACCACATTGACGATGGCGTCCGTTTCGCGAATGTTGGCCAGGAACTGGTTGCCCAGTCCCTCGCCCTTGGAAGCCCCGGCCACCAGGCCGGCGATGTCGACAAATTCGACGATGGCCGGCACCACCCGCTGGGGCTTGACGATGTCCGCCAGCTGCTTGAGGCGTGGGTCCGGCACCTCGACGATGCCCACGTTGGGCTCGATGGTGCAGAAGGGGTAGTTCTCGGCGGCGATGCCTGCCTTGGTGAGGGCGTTGAAGAGGGTGGACTTGCCCACGTTGGGCAGGCCGACGATGCCACATTTCAGACTCATATCGTTTCCAATGCTAGGCCCCAGGGGGCTTGATTTCAGGGGGCGCCGGTTTGGCCCGCGGTTTTGCATTAGCCCGTTGCATGGCGGCATTCCAGTCGCCGCTCTGGATGAAGGACCACAGGGCCATCGCCCGGTCCAGGCTGGCGTCGATCTCCAGTTGCTCCTCACGGCGGGGCGGTTTGAGCACGTAGCTCACCACCTCGTTGCGATCCCCCGGATGACCGATGCCGATACGCAGACGCCAGTAATCCTGGGTACCCAGATGGGCGCTGATGTCCTTCAGGCCGTTATGCCCCCCCAGGCCACCACCGAATTTGAGCCGCAACTGTCCAGGCGGAATATCCAGTTCATCGTGGACCACCAGGATCTCGGCGGGGGCGATGCGATGAAAACGGGACAGGGCGCCTACGGACTGGCCGGAGCGGTTCATGAAGGTCTGGGGCATCAACAGCCAGACCCCGGCACTGCGGGCATTGGCCACGCGGCCATGGAAGCGGCTCTCGTTTGAAAACCCCACGCCCAGCTCGGCGGCCAGACGCTCACAAAACCAAAACCCGGCGTTGTGCCGGGTTTCAGCGTACTCAGCGCCGGGATTACCCAGGCCGACGACAAGCCGGATGGCCGGATGACTGGCCGTCTGCATCTGCCCAGGCATCCTCCGTGAAGCGATCAGGCGGCCGGGGCCCCACCCTCGGCCTCGCCGGCGCCACCGCGCACGGTCAGGACGTTGGCCACGGCGTGATCTTCGCCCCGTGTCAAGGCGACGATTTCCACGCCGGCAGGCAGCTTGAGCTCGGACAGGTGCAGGCTGTGTCCGGCTTCCAGGTTGGCCAGGTCCACCTCGATGAACTCGGGCAGACTGCCGGGCAGGCAGGTCACCTCCACCTCGGTCATCAGATGGCTCACCACGCCGCCCCCCAGCTTCACGCCGGGCGCGATGTCCGCATTGAGGAAGTGCAGGGGCACCTTGACGTGGATCTTGTGGTCCGCATCCACGCGCTGGAAGTCCACGTGCAGCACCTGCTGCTTGTAGGGATGCATCTGGAAGTCCCGCAGCAGGACGGGCTCCTTGGTCCCCTCCAGGTTCAGGCTCAGCACGGAGGAATGGAAGGCCTCGTTCTTGAGGCCAAGGTATAGTTCCTTGTGGTCCAGGTCCACGGGCTGGGCGTCCTTGCCGGCGCCGTAGACGATGCCGGGCACCCGGCCGGCGTGACGCAGGCGGCGGCTCGCTCCGGTGCCCTGGCCTTCACGCTTCCTGGCATTGATCTCGATTTGCATGTGTTGCTCCTTACGGTTGAAAAACGGCTGCCCGCGACCAGGCAGCCAGGTTTGCAGGCCCGCTATTCGATGAACAGCGAACTCACGGAATCTTCATCGCTGATGCGCCGGATGGTCTCCGCCATCAGGTTGGCCACGGAAAGCTGGCGGATACGGGCGCTTGACTTGGCATCCTCCCGCAGGGGGATGGTGTCGGTGACCACCAACTCGTCCAGAGCGGAATTGTTGACGCGCTCCACGGCGCTGCCGGACAGCACCGCATGGGTGCAATACGCCAATACCCGCTTCGCGCCATGCTCCTTCAGGGCATTGGCCGCCTCACACAGGGTGTTGGCCGTATCCACCATGTCATCCATGATCAGGCAGGTGCGGTCTTTCACGTCGCCGATGATGTGCATGACCTTGGCCACGTTGGGCTTGGGACGGCGTTTGTCGATGATGGCCAGGTCGCATTCCAGGCGCTTGGCCACGGCCCGGGCCCGCACCACGCCACCCACGTCCGGCGACACCACCATCAGGTTCTCGTAGTTCTGCTTCCAGATGTCTCCCATGAGGATGGGCGTGGAATAGATGTTGTCCACGGGGATGTCGAAGAAGCCCTGGATCTGGTCCGAGTGCAGGTCCATGGTCAGCACCCGGTTGACGCCGGCCACGGTGAGCATGTCCGCCACCACCCGGGCCGTGATGGGCACCCGGGCGGAACGCACCCGGCGATCCTGGCGGGCGTAGCCGAAATAGGGGATGGCGGCGGTGATACGTCCGGCGGAGGCCCGGCGCAGGGCGTCCACCATGAGCATGATCTCCATCAGATTGTCGTTGGTGGGCTGGCAGGTGGACTGGAGCACGAATACGTCCTTGCCGCGCACGTTCTCCAAGATCTCCACGTTCACCTCGCCGTCGGAAAAACGGCCCACGGTAGCCCGCCCCAAATGGATATTGAGATGGCGCGCCACCTCCTCGGCAAGCTTGGGATGCGCATTGCCGGTGAACACCATCAAGCTGTCGTATGCCATAGCAGCCCCGCTTTTCTCCCGCCGTTTCAACGCGTACGCCAGGAGGAGTCAGATCACCAAAAACAAAAAAGCGTGCGGCCGCGGCCACACGCTTGTCGGTCACCACACCGGCCACCGCCGGCATGACACCAGTGACTGGCTGGGGAGGTAGGGATCGAACCTACGAATGCCGGAATCAAAATCCGGTGCCTTACCACTTGGCGACTCCCCAAGTTGGCTCATCGCGTTACTCGGCCCACTCGAAGAGGGGGTGCCGATCAACGCCATCAGCCACAAAACCTTTCAGATGGCCGGGACGGCAGGAAAACACCCTATCCGCCTCGGCCCGATCGGGAAATGCCGCGAACACGCAGGCCCCCGACCCGGTCATGCGCGCATTCCCCCAAATCTTCAGCCAGGCCAGAGACTCGGCAACCTCGGGGTAGAGCGCACAGGCCACGGACTCAAGATCATTGCGCAGATCGTTGTTCCGCAAGCCCTCCGAGAGGGCCGAGATTGTGACGGAGGGTGTATTCCGTGTCAATGCCGGATGGGCAAAGATGGCGGGGGTGGAGACATTGACGTCCGGCGTCAGCACCACATAGCTGGCGGGGGACGGGGTCCAAGGCGTCAGCACCTCCCCCACCCCTTCCGCGAAGGCACTGCGTCCGAACAAGAACACCGGCACATCCGCGCCCAGCCGAAGCCCCAGTTGCCGCAGTTCCGACCGGCTCAAATCGAGCCGCCAAAGGCGGTTCAGCACCAGCAACACGGTGGCGGCATCGGAACTCCCCCCCCCGAGGCCGCCCCCCAGGGGCAGGCGTTTGCGCAAACGGATGTCCGCCCCCAGGCGGCACCCCGTGTGCCCACGTAGCAATTGGGCCGCCCGCCAGCACAGGTCCTTCTCCGGGGGCACACCCGGCAGGGGCTCGCGCAGATGGATCTGCCCGTCGGGGCGAGAGGAAATCTCCAGACTGTCGCCCACATCCAAAAACCGGAACACCGTCTGGAGCAAGTGGTAGCCGTCCGCCCGGCGGCCCACCACATGCAGGAACAGGTTCAGCTTTGCCGGCGCCGGATACACCCCCTGCTCCAGGCTCAAGGCAGCTCCCACTCGTCCACCACCAGACGAATCTCCAGATCGTCGCCACGCCGGGCGATCAACTTGCCCGGCAAGGCGACCTGTTCCCCCCGGGCATCGGCATGGGTTCCGTAGCGGCTGAACTCGATGCGCCAATCGTCCTGCTTCAGCACCCCAAGATGGCCGCGCCCGTCGGCTTCGGCCGTATACCGCGAACCGGGCCGTGGATGCCCCATGACCCACCAGGCCAGTCCCTTGATGGGCAAGGTCATGCCCACCACCTGGCGCACCAGCTGTTCCGCGTCCTCGGCGAAGTACAGGCGCCCCTCCGCATCCTTCAGAGACACCCCGGAGGGGGTACCGTGGAGTTCCGCCACACCCTGGCCCAGGGGCGTGCGCAGCAACAGGGTCTCCTCCTGCCGGTCATGGCGCCAGACCATGCCCCCGGAAAAGTTTTCCTCCCCGCTCTTCACGGACACCCGACCCTCCAGGCGGAACGACTCCGGCGCCTTGGACAGGGCCCATTGATCAGCTGGGGACGCGGGTTTGAAGCCCGGTAACTGGGCACAACCATGCAGGAGCATCAGGGCGGCGATGACCGCGCCGCCCCGCCATGGGCGTCTCAAGGAGCCAGGCGCGACAGCGTCTCGCGCAGGCTTTCATTGTCCGGGTGGGCCTTCAATCCGCCCTGCCAGATACGGCGAGCTTCTTCCCGTTCACCTTTCACCCACAGGACCTCCCCCAGATGGGCCGCGATCTCGGGATCATCCCGCCCGGCATAGGCGCGACGCAGGTAATCTGCGGCCTCGGCGTAGCGTTTTGCCTTGTACAGGGCCCAGCCCATGCTGTCCAAGATAAAGGGATCATCCGGCGCCAGGTTGATGGCCTTTTGCAACAGCTCGATGGCCTCTTGCAGACGATCGGTACGATCCGCCAGGGTGTATCCCAAGGCATTGTAGGCATGGGCATAGTCCGGCTTGAGTTGGATCATGCGGCGCAAATCCTTCTCCAGCACATCCAGGCGGTTCAGTTTTTCCGCCGCCATGGCCCGGTCGTACAGGAGTTCCAGATTGTCTGGATACTGGCCCAGGGCCCGGTCGAACACCTCGAAGGACTCCGCATGGCGTTTCGCCTCACGCAGCAACTCGGCCTCGGCCTGGGCGATCCTCACACCCTGCGCCTCGCCGTTGGGGCTCAACTGCTTGAGCCAATCCCGGCCTTCCTGCAGGCGCCCTGCCTTGCCCAGCACCAAAGCCACCCGCAACTGGGCCTCGAACTGCTGACTTCCGGTCACGCTCTTGTAGCGGGCCAGCGCGCCTTCATGGTCGCCCTTGGCTTCCGCGATCTGGCCGAGGGAGTAGTGGATCACCCCCTTGTCGGCATAATCCAGGGCCAGGGCCTTCTCGAAACTGGCCTTGGCATTGTCCAGGTCGTTGCCCTGCATGGCCACCAGGCCCAAGGCGAAATGGGGTTCCGGGTCATCCGGCATTTCCTGCACCAGGACACCGAAGGCCTGCCGCGATTCCTCCAGCCGCCCCGCCCGCGCCAGTTGCTTGGCATAGGCCAGGCGCACATCCCGTGCCCGTGGATGATCCTTGAGATAGGCCCCCATGAAGGCGATGGCCGCCTCGTCCCCGTCCTTCTGCTGCAATATCTGAGCCTTGAACAGGGCCGCATATTCCCAGTCCGGCTTGAGCCGCAGGGCCTCATCCAGGGCGTTCACCGCATTCAGGCCCTGGCCGGCCTGCCAGGCGCTCTGGGCCACGGCGAAGCGGGCCTCGGGCAGGGCGGGATAGGCCGAGGCCAGGTCCGCCACCAGTCTCGCCACCCCCTGCCGGTCTCCCTGGCGGGCGAACAGGCTGTGCAGTTGCATGAAGACCTGTTCCGGCTTGCCCGACCGGATCCAGGTCTCGAGATAGGGCTTGGCATCCGCCAAGCGGCCGCCCCCCACCAACAGGGAGACCATCGTCTGCTGGGCCTTGACCGAATCCGGTTCGAGTTCCAGCCACAATTGGGCGTTGCGCAAAGCCAACTTGGATTGGCGGGCATACAGGGCAATCTCCGTGGCGCGGCGGGCCACCCGGGCATCCCTGGTGCGCATCGCCAGATCGGTATAAGCCTCTGCGGAAAGCTTCAGATCCCCCCGTTGGCCGGCGATCTCCCCCAGCAGGAACTGATACATCAGCTGGGGGGTAAGCCGGGAAGGCCCCGGCTGTCCGGCTTCCGTCGGGGGCGCCCCGGACACGGCTTCCGCCTGGGCCACGCGTGGCGATTGGGCGCAGGCGGAAAGAGAAACCGCCAACAGGGAAAGGAGTAACGCTTTGCTGTGCATGCCATTTCCTCGGCCATTTCCTCGGGGAATCACCCCTCAGGGTTTTGAGTCATTATCCCAGATTGTCCATTAGGACGCGCGAAGATGGCGTGGCGATTTGCGAGTGGATTCGCGCACGGGGGAGGAGCCAATAGCCGAGTCTATTGGCGACGAGCACGGGCGCGAAGACGCCGCAAAGCGACCGCCAGGGCGCGCGTAGGCCCACAGGGCCGTCTCATGGACAATCTGGGATCATGCAAGACCGCTCCACCTGTGAGAAGTTGCAGCCTGTTCCAACCCCAGTCCCACCCCATCGCCCCCCACGATTCCCATGCCTGAATTACCGGAAGTCGAAACCGTCTTGCGTGGCCTGGCCCCCTATCTCACCGGCAAACGCCTGCTGGGGGCCCGGGTCAGGGAAGCGCGTCTGCGCTGGCCCGTCTCCCCGGATCTCCATCGAGCGATACAGGGTTGTGTCATCCGGGCCTTGGAGCGACGGGGAAAGTATTTGATCTTCCGCCTGGCTCGGGAGGGGATGGAACAAGGCCTGATCGCCCATTTGGGCATGTCCGGCAGTTTGCGCCTGTGCCGATCCGATCTGGCCCAGGAAAGGCATGACCATCTGGATCTGACATTGGAAGATGGCCTCGTCCTCCGCCTGCGGGATCCGCGCCGCTTCAGCGCCATCCTCCTGTGCGATGTCCCCGAGGCCCACCCCCTCCTGGCCGGTCTTGGCGTGGAACCCCTTTCGGAAGGCTTCAATGGCGCCTACCTGCATGCCCTGTGCCAGCAGCGCAAGACCGCCATCAAAACGCTCCTCATGGATGCTCATCAGGTAGTGGGCATCGGCAACATCTATGCCAACGAATCCCTGTTCCATGGGGGCGTACACCCCCGCCTGGCAGCCGGACGGCTCTCCCGCCCCCGCTGCGACCGTTTGGTGGCTGCCATCAAGGAAACCCTCGCGTCGGCCATTGCCGCTGGCGGCAGCAGCCTGCGGGACTTCGTGGACGGACACGGCAAACCGGGCTATTTCCAGCAGACCTATTACGTGTACGGTCGCACGGGGGAACCTTGCCGACGCTGCAGCACCCCCATCCGCCGACTGGTGCAAGGAGGCCGATCCACCTTTCTATGCCCCCGCTGCCAAAAGTATTGAGCGCCCCAGGGCGCGCATCCGAATGGACAATCTGGGTTGAAAAAAACCTCAAGACCATGCAGCTTCTGCCGATATGCTAGATTGCCTGCACAACACCAAACCGGGACAGGCACTTGCCGGAGGAACCCCATGAGCACCATTTCGCTAGTCAATGAATTCGAAGCCTACAGCCAATGGCGGGAAAATCTGTCCAGCGGCATCGCGGATTACCGCAAATGGCTGAGCAAGGAAGACCTCAACGATTCCCAACGGGATCTGCGGTTGCAGCATCTGATCGACCAGTTGGCCGAAGACAAGCTCCATGTCGCCTTCATCGCCGAGTTCTCCCGGGGCAAGTCGGAGCTGATCAACGCCATCTTCCTCTCGGACCTAAAGCAACGCCTGCTACCCTCCACCGCCGGGCGCACCACCATGTGCCCCACGGAATTGCTCTACGACCCGGCCAGGCCGCCCATGATCGAGTTGCTGCCCATCGAGACCCGGGGCTCCAACGCCACGGTCTCCGAGTACAAGAACTACCCGGACGAGTGGACACTGGTCAAAATAGACACCGCCTCCCCCGACAGCGTGGCCCAGGCCATGCAGGAAGTCTGCCGGGTCAAACAGGTTTCCGTGGATGAGGCCATCCGCTACGGCCTCTACAACCCGGACGATCCGGATGCCAGCTTCGGCATCAATGAAAACGGCGCCGTCACCATTCCTGCCTGGCGGCACGCCATCATCAACTTCCCCCACCCCTTCCTGGAAAAGGGTCTGGTGGTCTACGACACCCCCGGCCTGAACGCCATCGGCGTGGAGCCGGAACTCACCTTCAACCTGCTGCCCAATGCCCACGCCGTACTGTTCGTGCTTTCCGCCGATGCCGGGGTCACCAAGTCGGATATCGAAGTGTGGCGCAGCCACATCTACACCCGGGGCAAGAACCGTGGGCGACTGGTGGCCCTGAACAAGATCGACGGCCTGTGGGATGACCTCAAGAGCCCCGAGCAGATCCAGGCCGAGATCGACAACCAGGTGAAAACCTGCGCGGAGCTGCTGGGTATCCAGCCCAGCCAGATCTACCCCGTCTCCGCCCAGAAGGCGCTGCTGGCCAAGGTCAACGGCGACGAGGCCCTGCTGGCGCGAAGCCGACTGCTGGACCTGGAGCGGGCCCTGTCCGACGAGCTCATCGCCTCCAAGCAGGCCATCGTGCGGGACCAGACCGAGGCCGAGATCTCCGACCTGCTGGAAAACAGCCTGGCCCTGCTGACGGGCCGCCGGCAAGGCATCGAGGAACAACTTGCGGAACTCAAGGGGCTACAGGGCAAGAACCAGGATGTGGTGGAACACATCATGAGCAAAATCGCCAACGACAAAGCACACTTCGAACGCGGTCTGCAGCAATTCCAGGCCCTGCGATCCATCTACTCCCAGCACAGCATCAAGCTGTTTTCCCAGATCGGCATGGACGTGCTGCGCAACGAGGTCAAACAGGCCCGGGAGGCCATGACCGCCAGCCGCTTCACCAAGGGCATGCGTGAGGCCATGAACGGTTTCTTCTCCAGCATGGACGGACATCTGGATGCGGCCCATCAGCAGATCGAGGAGATCAACCGCATGATGGAGGCCATGTACCGCAAGCTGAACCAGGAACATGGCATCAACCTGGTGACCATTCCCCCCTTCTCCGTGCTGCGCTACCGCAAGGAGCTGCAGCGGCTGGAAGAGACCTACGAGCGCCACTTCAACAACTTCTACACCTTTCTGACCACCGAGCAGTACACCCTCACATCCCGCTTCTTCGAGACCCTGGCGACCCGGGTGGTCCAGATCTTCGAGATACTGAACCGGGACGTGGAACAATGGCTGAAGGCCATCATGTCTCCCATGGAAAGCCAGGTGCGCGAACACCAGATGCAGCTGCGGCGCCGGCTGGAGAGCGTCAAGCGCATCCACAAGGCCGCCGATACCCTGGAAGACCGGATTGGCGAGCTGGAGCAGATGCAGGGTGACGTGGCGCGCCAAATCGCCGAGCTGAACAGGCTCGCCAACCGCATCAGGAACACCCTCGCCCAGGTGGAGGGCAACGAAGAAACCGCCCTGGCCGCCTGAAACCGGCCCGACAACGAAAAAGCGCGGCCCAGGCCGCGCTTTTTCGTTGTTCCCGGGGAATCACTTGCCCGTGAGCCGGTGGTACTTCTCCATGAGCTGCTCGGGGGTCTCCACATAATCCGGGTTCACCGGGATGCAGTCCACGGGACAGACCTCGCGACACTGGGGGGTATCGAAGTGACCCACGCACTCGGTGCACTTGTTGGGATCGATCACGTAGATGTCCTCGCCCTGGGAAATGGCCCCGTTGGGGCACTCCGGTTCGCACACATCACAGTTGATGCATTCATCGGTAATCATCAGCGCCATCGCGTAATCCTTTTAAGTTGTATGGAAGTCTTTCACAGGCATCAAACCCGATATCTGGCGACCAGACGCTCGGCCACCATGGGGTGTACAAAGGGTCGCACATCGCCGTGCAGGCGCGCAATCTCCCGTACCATGCTGGCGGACACGAACATGTGCTGCTCCGCCGGTGTCAGGAACACCGTCTCCATCTCCGGCGCCAGGCGGCGGTTCATGCCCGCCAACTGGAATTCGTATTCGAAATCCGACACGGCCCGCAGCCCCCGCAACACCATGCGGGCCCCCTGGCCGCGCACGAAGTCCACCAACAGGCCGCTGAAGGATTCCACGCGCACCTTGTCCAGGCCGGACAGTGCCAGCCGCGCTAGTTCCACCCGTTCCTCCAGTGAAAAACAGGGCACCTTGGGCGTGTTTTCCGCCACCGCCACGATGACCCCATCGAACAGGCTCAGGGCCCGCTTCACCAGGTCTTCATGGCCGCAGGTGATGGGATCGAAGGTACCGGGATATACGATGACCCTGTTCAAATCCGCTCCAGCAAGCAGTAGTGGGAAAGCCCCGCCTTGCCCTGTCTGATCATGGCAAGTCCCAGGTGGGCGAGCAGCGCCGAAGCCAGGGGCCTGGGCGACTCGGCGTAGATTCTACCGCCCGGCCGCAGGCGTGTCGCCGCGCCCGCCAGGGCAGGTTCCAGCAACTCCGCCGCGAAAGGCGGGTCCAGGAAGATCACGTCGAAGGTCTCCCCCGGTGTGCCCAGCGCCGCGACGGCATCCGCCGCCACGACTTCCACGCCGGGAAACCCCAGATCCCGGGCATTGCCGCGCAGGGTGGCCAGGGCCTTGGCGTCCCGCTCCCACATCACCACCCGCGCCGCGCCCCGGGAAGCGGCTTCGAAACCCAGTGCCCCGCTGCCGGCGAAGGCATCGAGGCAAGTCAGGCCACCGAGGTCCTGGCCCAGCCAGTTGAACAGGGTTTCCCGCACCCGATCCGGAGTGGGGCGCAGACCGGGCACGTCAGGAAAACGCAACAGGCGGCGGCGATGGCTGCCGCCAATGATGCGGACCTGATTACTCCTGATCCGCGGCAATCTGCCCCCCCACCACCACGGTGCTCATGGCCTCGGGACGGACCCGACTGCGGAAGGCGCGCAGGATGTCCTCCCGGCTCACAGCCTCCACCTTGCCGGTATAGGTGTCCAGCCAATCGAGGGGCAGGCGGTAGAAGCCGATGACCGCCAGGTATTCCAGTATCTTCTTGTTGCTGTCCAGGCGCAGGGGGAAGCCCCCCACCAGGTTGTTCTTGGCCTGGGCCAGTTCCGTCTCGCTCGGCCCTTCCTTCAGATAACGCGCCAGCACCTCTCGCGCCGTGCGCAGGGCCTCGTCCGTGGCGCTGCGCCGGGTTTGCAGCCCCATTTGGAACGGACCCGCCTCGCGCATGGGGGCGAAGTAGCTATAGGCACTGTAGGCCAGGCCCTTCTTCTGACGCACCTCCTCCATGAGGCGGGAGTCGAAGCCGCCGCCCCCCAGAATGTAATTGCCCACGTAAAGGGGAAAGTAGTCCGGGTCTTCCCGCTTCATGCCGGGCAGCCCCATGAACAGGTGGCTCTGGGTGGCGGGGTGGGGGATGACCCGCTCACTGCCCGCGGCCTTGACCACCACCGGCGGGATGGGCGGCGGCGCGTCTCCCGGCGGCAAGCCCGCCGCCAGGCGCTCGGCCAGGCGCTCCGCCTCCTGGCGGCTGATGTCGCCCATGAGGGCCAGGCTCATGGCCTTGGCCCGGTAGTGGGCCCGGTAGAAGGCCGCCATGTCCTCCCGGGTCAAGGAAGCCACCGTCTCCGGCTCACCGTCTTCCGGCAGGGCATAGGGGTGCTCACCATAAAGGGCTACGCTGAAGGCCTTGGCGCCGATGGTTTCCGGCTTGGTGGCCGCCTCCCGCAGGGCGGCGATGACCCGCGCCTTCTCCCGCGTCACGATATCCGCCTCGAAGCGTGGCGCGGACAGTATGGCAGCCAGCATGTCCAGGGATTGCTCCCGTTCGGCCTTACCGCTCAGGGTGCGCACCTGGAAGCCTGCCCGATCCGCATCGAAACGCCCGGACAGCACGGCCCCCACATCCGCCAGCCGCTCCGCGATGTCCTTCTCGGAATAGGGCCCCGCCCCCAGGGTCATGACGTGACGGGTGAGATGGGCAAGGCCGGAACGTTCACGGGTGTCCCGGGCACTGCCGGCATCGAAGTCCACGCTCACGTCCAGCATGGGCAGGTCGTGATTTTCCACGAAATACACCCGGGCCCCCTGGGAGGTGACCCAATGCTGGATGTCGAGCCCCGCCCAGGCCGGCAGAACCCACAGCCACAACAAGACCGCGTAGAAGTGCTTAACGGACATGGCCGCCTCCCGAAAAACCGCGCTTGAGCACCTCGCCTCCCTCTGGCAGGGGCTGGGGATCCAGAACCGCCACGGTGAGATGGTCATCCACGAAATACTTCCCGGCCACGGCCTTGACCTGATCCGCAGTCACCGCCTCGAGGCGCTCGAAGCGGGTCTGCCGATCCCGGTAGTCCAGGCCCGCAGTGGTCCACTCGCCGATCTGCATGGCTTGGTAGAACAGGGAATCCTGCTGGAAGACCTGGGCCGCCAGCACCTGGGCCTTCACCCGGGAAAGCTCGGCCTCGCTGACGCCTTCCTGTGCCACCCGGGCGATCTCCGCCTTCAGGGCCGCCTCCACGGCGGCCACGCTCCGCCCCTCCGATGGCGTGGCGTCCACCATGAACAGGGCCGGCCCCCGGGAAACGGGGTCATAGCCGGCATCCACCTCCGTGGCCAGTTGCTTCTCCCGCACCAGGGATTGGTTCAGGCGTGCCGAGGCATGGCCGTCCAGCACCCCCGCCAGGATCTCCAGGGCGTAGGGCTCCCAGTCCTTGGAAGGGTCCGTCAAGCGTGGCACCTGCCACGCCAGGGCCACCACCGGCTGCTTGGCGGGCGCCTTGACGATCACCCTGCGTTCCCCCATCTGCTCCGGCTCCGCCTGGGGCTTGCGCACCGGCAGGGGGCGGGGGGCGATGGGGCCGAAATAACCCTGGGCCCAGGCGAACACCTGCTCCGGGTCCACATCCCCCGCCACCACTAGGGTGGCGTTGTTGGGGGCATACCAGCGCTCGTACCACGCCCGCGCGTCCTCCACGGTCATGTGACGCAGATCGTCCATCCAGCCGATGACCGGACGCCGGTAAGGATGGGCCATGAAGGCGTTGGCCATGAGGGCCTCAGACAGCCGGGCCTGGGCGTTGTCCTCGGTACGCAGGCGGCGTTCCTCCTTCACCACCTCGATTTCCTTGGCGAACTCCTGGGGCGACAAAACCAGGTTGGCCATGCGGTCCGCCTCCAGCTTCAGGGCCAGCTCCAGGCGATCCTTCTGCAGGGTCTGGAAATAGGCGGTGTGATCCCGGGAGGTGAAGGCATTCTCCCGCCCTCCCGCGGCGGCAATGCGCTTGGAGAATTCCCCGGCGGGGACATCCCGCGTGCCCTTGAACATCATGTGCTCCAGCACGTGGGCCACTCCGGTGGTGCCATTGTGCTCATCCATGCTGCCTGCCCGGTACCACACCTGGGACACCACCACCGGCGCGCGCCGGTCCACCTTCACCACCACCTTCATGCCATTGGCCAGAGTCTTTTCCACCACCTCGGCCCTGGCGGGCACGACGGCGCACATCACCATCACCAAGGCCATCACGATTCCCGGCAGCTTCGGCTTATCCCCACTGGTATACGAACCCATATCCAACCTTTCGCAAAGAGGCCGCATGATAGAATTTCCGCGTACTCAACGCAGCCATTGACCCCCTCGGACAGCCCTCCCCGTGTTTGGTTTCTTGAAATCCGGCGCGAAATCCGACGCCCCTGCCGCCGCGCCGGAACCCCCGAACTCCCCCGCCCGGGCGGACGCGCCCAAGGCCTCCTGGGCTCAACGCCTGAAGCAGGGCCTGAGCCGGACCCGCGACGCGTTTACCGGCCAGATTGCCGGACTCTTCGGCATCGGCGCGAAGATCGATGAAACCCTGTTCGAGGAACTGGAAACCGTCCTGCTGGGCGCCGATGTGGGCGTGGAGGCCACCCAGCACCTGCTGCTCCAGCTCCGCTCCCGGGTGAAGCGGGACAAGCTCACCGAGGCCTCCCAGCTGCGGGATGCCCTCAAAGCGGAACTCACCGCCCTCCTCGCCCCCCTGGAGGCCCCCCTGGACACCCGCACCGCCAAGCCCTTCGTCATCATGCTGGCGGGCGTCAACGGTGCCGGCAAAACCACCACCATCGGCAAACTGGCCCGGCGTTTCCAGGCCCAGGGCCTCTCCGTGCTGCTGGCCGCTGGCGACACCTTCCGTGCCGCCGCGCGGGAACAGCTCACTGAGTGGGGTAAGCGCAACAACGTGGACGTCATCCAATCCCAGTCCGGCGACCCGGCGGCGGTGATCTACGATGCGGTGCAGTCCGCCCTGGCCAAGGGCATCGACATCGTCCTGGCGGACACCGCCGGCCGCCTGCCCACCCAGCTGCACCTCATGGAAGAGATCAGGAAGGTCAAGCGGGTGCTGCAAAAGGCGGCCCCCGGCGCCCCCCACGAGGTGCTCCTGGTGCTGGACGCCAACATCGGACAGAACGCCCTCATGCAGGTGAAGGCCTTTGACGACGCCCTGGGACTCACCGGCCTGGTGATGACCAAACTGGACGGCACCGCCAAGGGGGGCGTAATCGCCGCCCTGGCCAAGAAACAGCCCGTCCCCGTGCGCTTCATCGGCGTGGGCGAGGGGCTTGAGGATCTGCAACCCTTCAAGGTGAGCGAGTTCGTGGACGCCTTGTTCGCATGATCGAGATCAGCGACGTCACCAAGCGTTATCCCGGAGGCCATGAGGCCCTGTCCTCTCTCTCCCTGAACATCGAGCAGGGGGAACTGGTGTTCCTCACCGGCCACTCGGGCGCCGGCAAGAGCACCCTGCTCAAGCTCATCGCCGCCATCGAGCGCCCCACCGCCGGCCATGTCATCGTCCGGGGCCAGAACGTGGGCCGGCTCAAGCGGGCCGCATTGCCCTTCTTCCGCCGCAACATCGGCCTGATCTTCCAGGACCACAAACTGCTGTATGACCGCACCGTCTTCGACAACGTCCTGCTGCCCCTGCACATCCAGGGCCTGACCGGCGTGGATGCCGCCAAGCGCGTGCGCGCCGCCCTGGACAAGGTGGGACTGCTGAAGAAGGAAAAGGCCCGCCCCATCACCCTCTCCGGCGGCGAACAACAGCGCCTGTGCATCGCCCGGGCCATCGTCAGCCGCCCCGCCCTGGTACTGGCGGACGAGCCCACGGCCAACCTGGACGATGCCTATGCCCGGGACATCATGGACATGTTCCGGGCCTTCAACGAGGTGGGCGTGACCCTGGTGATCTCCACCCATGACCACGAGCTGATCCGCCGCTACGGCGGCCGCAACGTGCAACTGGCCTACGGAAAGCTGGTGGCATGAGGAACGAACCGTGAAGGCCTGGCTCGTCCATCACCTCCACAGTCTGAAGACCGCCGCGGAGCAATTCCGCGCCACGCCCCTAGCCACGCTGTTCACCGTGCTGGTGATCGGCGTGGCCGTAGCCCTGCCCACCGGCCTGTTCGTCCTGCTCGACAACCTGGACCGGGCCGCCGGCGGCGTCAAACCCCAGGCCGAACTGACCCTCTTCCTCAAGACCGGCATCAGCGAATCCCAGGGCCGGGATCTGGCCGCCAAGCTCGCCAAGTCGGCGGATGTCGCCGCCGTGCGCTTCATCAGCCGTACCGAAGGCATTGGCAAACTGGAGGCCGCCGGCCTGGCGGACATCACCGCCGGCCTGCCGGACAACCCGCTGCCCCACACCCTGGTGATCAAGCCCCGTGAGGAAACCCCCGCCGCCCTGGAAGCCCTGGGCGCGCGCCTCAAGGCATTACCGGAGGCGGATCGGGTGCTGCTGGACACGGACTGGGTCAAGCGCCTGACCGCTCTCATGGGACTGGGACGGGACATGGTGTACATGCTTGCCGCCATGTTGGGTCTGGCCCTGGCCGCCATCACCGCCAACACCATACGCCTGCAGATCTATGCCCAGCGGGATGAAATCGAGGTGGCCCGGCTCATCGGCGCCACCGACCGCTTCATCCGCCGCCCTTTTCTCTATTTCGGCGGCATCCAGGGCCTGGTGGGCGGCCTGGCGGGCTGGGGCCTGGTCATGGGCGGCCTGCAACTCATCGAAGGCAGCGTCACCCAGGTGGCCAGCGCCTACGGCGTCCGCTTCACGCTCAGCGCCCTGGGGCCCCTGGAACTGCTCGCGGTGCTGGGCCTGAGCACCGCCCTGGGCTGGCTGGGCGCCTTTTTCGCCGTCGGTCAGACCCTGCGCAAGGTGGAAACCTTCTGAGTGTCCCCTCTCCCCTACCCCCGAGGGGGGAGTGATTCAGCACTTTCCAAACTCAGCCGGCCCATCGTGACTGGAAGGGAACTTTCCCGGAATTAGCACTCTCGTATGGCGAGTGCTAATATTGTGTCGACTCTATCCAAGGAGGTTTTCCCATGACCGCTCAAGCGTTGAACTTTCCTGTTCCTTCCGCCCTGGGAAGCCTGGAGAACTACATTCAGGCCGTGAACCGCTTTCCGCTGCTGAGCGCGGAACAGGAACATGATCTGGCCGTGCGTTTCCGCGAGCACGGTGACGTGGAGGCCGCCCGCCAGCTGGTGCTGTCCCACCTGCGCTTGGTGGTGGCCATCGCCCGGGGCTATCTGGGCTACGGCCTGCCCCATGCCGACCTCATCCAGGAGGGCAACGTGGGCCTCATGAAGGCCGTCAAGCGCTATGACCCCTCCCGGGGTGTGCGCCTGGTGTCCTTCGCCGTGCATTGGATCAAGGCCGAGATCCACGAATTCATCCTCAAAAACTGGCGCATGGTCAAAGTGGCCACCACCAAGGCCCAGCGCAAGCTCTTCTTCAACCTGCGCAGCATGAAAAAGGAAGAAGGCACCCTGTCCGCCGATGCCGTGGAAGCCATGGCCAAGACCCTGAACGTCAGCCAGCAGGACGTGCGGGAGATGGAAACCCGTCTCTATGGCCATGACATGTCTCTGGACCCCGGCGTGGAGGACGAAGAAGACGCCTTCACCCCCATTGCCTACCTGGCCGCCCCCAACGCCGAGCCCACCCAGCACCTGGAACAGGCGGAACGGGATCGTCTGGCCACCGCCGGGTTGAGCCAGGCCCTGGAAACCTTGGACGATCGCAGCCGCCACATCGTGGAGGCCCGCTGGCTGAACGAGGAACACCCCGCCACCCTGCATGAACTGGCAGCGGTCTACGGCATCTCTGCCGAGCGGGTGCGGCAAATCGAGGCCAAGGCCCTGCAAAAGCTCAAAGTGGCCATGACCCAATAAACCGCGGCACGAACCCGACAAAAAAGCCCCGCACGCGGGGCTTTTTGTTTTTCAGGAACGGGTTCAGAACAAGGAACCCAGCACCACGGACAGGAAACTGATCCAGGCCCACACGATCAAGGCGACTACCAGGGTCATGGGCAGGTTGGTTTTGCTGAACAGATCCATTGCGCGTTTCCTCATTCAATGATTGGGCGATTTTAAAACAAAAATGGGTACGGCTGCCCGTACCCATACGCCGGCATTGCCGAGGATTTACTTCTTGCCCACGGCCTCCCCGACCGTCAATTGATCCTTCAGCTTCGACACGCTGGCCTTGCCGAAGCCTTTCACCTGGGCCAGGTCCTCCACGCTCTTGAAGGGCCCGTTCTTCTCCCGGTGCGCCACGATGGCCTTGGCCTTGGCCGGCCCGATGCCCTTCACGGACTCCAGTTCGGACAGAGTGGCCTTGTTCAGGTCCACCGCCGCCCAGGCAGGCAGGCTCATGCACAGCCCCAGCAACAACCCAGCGATCAGCTTTTTCATGTTGACCTCCATTGATTTTGCAAACGCCCACAGCGGCGCGCCAAAAATGTATGGCTCGCCCCGGATCCCATCAATTCAACAAAAGACATACGCCTAAAGACATAGGGACACGCCAAACACCCCCTCCCCACAAGGGAGAGATGTCAGGCGACACCGTAAATTGACCCCCTGGCGACACGAGGAACTGCCCCCCCTTCTATCCCCACACTCGGTCGCCCTCACGCAGTTGCGCTTCGCCTCGTTCGCTGTGATCAACTTACGGTGGGACTTCCTCCCACAAGAGTGCACCCGTGCCGGGCGCACATGAAAAGGCCGCCCAACGGCGGCCTTTTGCATCGTACGCGGTGGAGGCCGGGTCAGGCCTTGGCTTCCTTTTTGGTGAAGGACAGCTTTTCCTTGATGCGGGCAGACTTGCCGGAGCGGTCGCGCAGGTAGTAGAGCTTGGCGCGGCGTACGTCGCCACGGCGTTTCACCTCGATGGCGGCCACCAGAGGGGAGTAGGTCTGGAAGGTACGCTCCACGCCCTCGCCGGCGGAGATCTTGCGAACGGTGAAGGCGGAGTTGAGGCCCCGGTTACGCTTGGCGATCACCACGCCCTCATAGGCCTGCAGACGCTCGCGGTTGCCTTCCTTCACCTTCACCTGCACCACCACCGTGTCACCGGGGGCGAAGGGGGGAATGGTCTTGCCGGCCGCCATCAGACGGGCCATTTCTTCTTTTTCCAACTGCTCGATCAGGTTCATCTTCGTTTTCCTTAACGATATGGGCCCCAGAGGTATCCAGCGATACATGGCACCGTTTCTAAATCCCGCTCGCGCGGGTCGACTACCTCACGACTCGCCTTGCGGCCCGTCGTTGGACTCCTGCAATTCCTTCAACAACACGCGTTCCAAGTCGGACAACCCGCGTCCTTCCAGCAGGTCCGGCCGCCTTTGTCGGGTCCTGGCCAGGGACTGCTTCAGCCGCCAGCGGGCGATGGCAGCGTGGTCGCCACCCCTCAGCACGCCCGGCACCTCCAGACCCAGATACACCTCGGGCCGGGTGTAGTGAGGGCAATCCAGCAGGCCGTCGGCGAAGGAATCCTCCCTGGCCGAATCCACGTGCCCCAGGACCCCCGGGATCTGGCGGATCACCGCATCCAGCAACACCATCGCGGGCAACTCCCCGCCGGACACCACGTAGTCGCCGATGGACACCTCTTCCAGGGCATGGCGGGCGAACACGCGCTCGTCGATGCCTTCGTAGCGTCCCGCAAGCAACACCAGGGCCGGTTCCGCCGCCAGTTCCACCACCAGGGCCTGGTCCAGCCGGCGCCCCTGGGGCGAGAGGTGGATCAACCTGGGCCTTGCCACCCCTTCCCGCCGCAACGCGGTCTTCACCGCCGTCAGGGCCAAGTCCAGGGGCTCCGCCAGCATCACCATGCCGGGGCCACCGCCGAAGGGCCGGTCGTCCACCGTGCGGTAGTTGTCCTGGGTGAAGTCCCGGGGGTCCCAGCACCTCAACCTGCACAACCCGTTGCGTATCGCCCGTCCGCTCACACCGGATTCGGTCAGGGTAGCGAACATCTCCCGGAACAGGGTGATGACGTGGTAGCTCGGCACCATGCCCCCACCCGCTCAATCCTTGCCCCAGTCCACACCCCACTCCACCAGGATGCGTCCTGCTTCCCCATCCACTTCACGCACATAGGCGCCCACGAAGGGGATCAGTCTTTCCCGCTCGCCCACCACCCGCAACACGTCATGGGCGCCGGTTTCCAGCAGGCCTTCCACCTTGCCAAGGACCACCCCCTCGGTATTCACCACTTCCAGGCCGATGAGGTCGTCCCAGTAGTACTCGTCGGCGCCGGGCTCCGGGAATGCCGCCCGGTCCACCGCCACTTCAAGCCCCTTCAGGGCTTCGGAGGCCGTGCGGTCATTCACGCCTTCCAACCGGGCCAGCAGGGTCTGGCCATGGACCTTGCCTTCCAACACCCGGTAATCGCGCCAGCCGGAGCGAGGCCCCTCTTCCCGGCCCAACCACCAGGTACCGTAGTCCAGCAGGCCGTCCAGGTACTCGGTGTAGGGCTGAATCTTGACCCAACCCTGGACGGCATAAGGGGCGGCCACCCGCCCCATCACCACCCGGTCAACCGGCGCTTCAGGCAGCGGTTTTTTGGCCACGCACGATGCGGGCAACGGTGTCGGACACCTGGGCACCCACGCCCTGCCAATAGGCCAGACGGTCCTGGGCCAGGCGCAGGGTCTCGGCATTGCCCCTGGCCACGGGATTGTAGAAACCGATGCGCTCGATGAAGCGGCCATCGCGACGGTTGCGGGAATCAGCCACAACGATGTTGTAGAAAGGATTCTTCTTGGAGCCGCCGCGGGCAAGACGAATTGTCACCATGGTGTTGCAGTCCTCTAGAGATGGATTGCCGGTGGGCACGGGAGCCGGATCCCAGCGCCCGGAGTCCGGGAAAGCCGCGCATTGTACGCCAACCGCTCGGCCATTCCAAGCCGTTGTTTTGTCTGGTGATAACGCGATTTGGCGGGGACCGCGAGGCACGCCCGCCGGAACCGTCCTACCGCATCCCGGGCATCATGCCCTTCATGCCCCGCATCATCTTGGCCAGGCCGCCGCCCTTGCTCATCATCTTCATCATCTTCTGGGCCTGTTCAAACTGGGTCAGCAGGCGGTTCACGTCCTGGACCTGAACGCCGGAACCGGCGGCGATGCGGCGCTTGCGGCTGGCCTTGAGGATCTCGGGCCGGCGGCGTTCCTCCGGGGTCATGGCGTTGATGATGCCCTCGATGCGGCGCATCTCCTTCTCGCCCTTGTCCAGCTGGTCGGCGCTGATCTTGCCCGCCCCCGGCAACTTGTCCACCAGGCTGCCCAGGCCGCCCAGCTTTTTCATCTGCTGCATCTGGGCCTTGAAGTCCTCCAGGTCGAAGCCCTTGCCGCTCTTGAGCTTCTGTACCGTCTTCATGGCCTCGGCGTGGTCGACGTTGCGCTGGGCCTCTTCGATGAGGGACAGCACATCGCCCATGCCCAGCACCCGGCTGGCCATGCGTTCCGGGTGGAAGATTTCGATGCCGGTGAGCTTCTCCCCCACCCCCACCAGCTTGATGGGCTTGCCGGTGATGTGGCGCACCGACAGGGCGGCGCCGCCCCGGGCATCGCCGTCCAGCTTGGTGAGGATCACGCCCGTCAGGGGCAGGGCGTCGTTGAAGGCCTTGGCGGTGTTCACCGCGTCCTGGCCCTGCATGGCGTCCACCACGAAGAGGGTCTCGATGGGGTTCAGCAGGGCGTGGAGATCCTTGATCTCCGCCATCATGGCCGCGTCCACGTGGAGCCGACCGGCGGTATCGACGATGAGCACGTCGTAGAGATGCTTGCGGGCGTGGTCCAGGGCAGCCCGGGCGATGTCGGCGGGCTTCTGGTCGCCGGAGGAGGGAAAGAAATCCACCCCGGCCTGGGCCGCCACGGTTTTCAATTGCTCGATGGCGGCGGGGCGGTACACGTCGCAACTCACCACCAGTATCCGCTTCTTGCCCGCCTCCCGGATCACCCGGCACAGCTTGCCGGTGGACGTGGTCTTGCCGGCGCCCTGGAGGCCGGCCATGAGGAATACCGCCGGGGGCTGGGTGGCGAAATTGAGGGGCGCGGCCTGCTCCCCCATCAGGTGGGTGAGTTCCTTGTGCACCACGCCGATGAGCTGCTGGCCCGGGGTCAGACTGCCCAGCACCTCCTGGCCCATGGCCCGCTCCTTTACCCGGGCGATGAAGTCCCGCACCACGGGCAGGGCCACGTCCGCCTCCAGCAGGGCCACGCGCACCTCCCGCAGGGCATCCTGGATGTTGTCCTCGGTGAGGCGGCCCTGGCCCCGCAGGTTCTTCACTACGCGGGACAGGCGATCGGTCAGGTTCTCGAACATGGAAATACTTCAGATCAGTTAGACTCGCTCAGTCTAACAAACCCACCCCCAGAGCACCCAGCATCCGCCATGCTTGAAATCCTCTGCATTGCCGCCTATTTCGGACTCGCCGTCTGGTTCTGGCCCGGTCTGCCCGGCTGCTGCCGCACCGATTGGGTGCCCCGCCTGCTGCCCATTCTGCCCCTGTTGCCCCACCTGATCCTCTTGCACCGGGACATGCTGGGTGCGGATGGCATCCACCTGGGCTTCGCCGTGTCCCTGTCCGCCATTTCCGCCCTGACGGTGCTGACCTATGCCACCGCCGCCTGGCGCTACCATCTGGCCGGGGTGTTGGGCTTCGTCCTGGCCTTCGCCGGCATCAGTGTGGTGCTCCAGACGCTCATGCCCCTGGGGGCCCCCGTGGCCCATACGGACGCTCCCCTGTTCCGTGGCCATCTGCTGGTGGCCTTCGCCGCTTACAGCCTGCTCACCATCGCCGCCCTGCACGCCATCCTCATCGCCTTGGCAGAAAAACACCTGCACAAGGCCGTGCCCCCCAGGATGCTGGCAAACCTGCCCCCCCTGCTGACCATGGAACGGCTCCTGTTCCGCATGATCCAGGCGGGGTTCGCCCTGCTCACCCTCACGGTGATCTCCGGTATCGGGTTTTCCGAGGATGTGTTCGGCAAGGCCATGCCCTTCAACCACAAGACCGTCTTCGGCATCGCCGCCTGGTTGATCTTCGCCGCGCTGCTCCTGGGCCGGCGCATCTACGGCTGGCGCGGGCGCACTGCCATCTATTGGACCCTGGCTGGATTCATCAGCTTGCTGCTGGCCTACGAGGGCGTGAAGTTCGTCATGGAAGTGCTGCTGCGACGCTGAGCACCGCGTCAGAGCACATGGCTATCGATGTGCGGGACCCGCAGCGCCCCCATGGCCATCGATGCTACTACTTTTGTAATATTGCCCTTCCAGTAACAAATGCGGCGCCCACGTTGCGGGAACGCCCAGGAAGGAAGCCCATGTCCGGCAATACGCAAGAAAAGCCCTCGCCCGACCGGGCCCGGGAGCTTGCCATCCAATCCATCGACCTGCTGCTTGGGCATGGCCTGCCACCCAGCCCTCTGCATTACGCGGTGGCCTATGAATACATCAATGGCGGACACCCGGATCCGAAGAAATTCCTGGACCAGCACCTGGGGGAAGGCAAGCCGCTGGATGCCATCCTGGTGCAGGACCTGTATGAGCGATACCTGGCCTCGGCCCATCACCAGCAGTTCCAGGGCATGCGCAACAATCTGCATGACATCCTGCAATCCCTGCTGCAGACCATCGCCGAAACCAGCGACAACAACGAGGAATACCAGCGCGAGCTGGAAAGCCACCTGCGCCAGCTGGGTCTGGAACAGGACCAGTCCTCATTACAGAAGATCGCTGCCGACATGATTTCCGCCGCCATGGCATCCCAGTTCCAGAACGGCAAACTCCAGTCCCACCTGTTGGAGGCCCGCAAGGAAGCCGAACAACTGCGGGAGGAACTGGAGGCCCAGCGCCGGGAGGCCATGGTGGACCCCCTCACCGGCCTGTTCAACCGCCGGGCCATGGACCACCACCTGGAATACCTGTGGGAGGAGGACCAAAACCTGTCGGTGCTGGTCATGGACATCGACCACTTCAAGCGTATCAACGACAGTTATGGCCACGCCATCGGCGACATCGTCATCCGCAACGTGGCCGATGCGGTACGCAAATGCATCCGCGGCGAGGACATCGCCATCCGTTACGGCGGCGAGGAATTTCTGGTGTTACTGCCCAACACCCACCTGGAAGGGGCCGTGACGGTGGCTGAAACCATCCGCAAGCGCATCGAGGCCCTGAGGCTGGTGCGCAAGAACGACAACTTCGCCCTGGCCCCCTTCACCATCTCCCTGGGGGTGGCCAAACGCCGCGGCGGAGACGACCGGGACAGCCTGTTCGAGCGGGCGGACAAGGCCCTCTACCAGGCCAAGACTTCAGGCCGGAACCGGGTCATCCACGAGAACCACCTGCACTGAGCCTAACGCTCAGACGTATTCCTTCATCGCCCGGCGCCGGCCGGGCTTCTTCTTCATGATGACCACCCCCTTCACCACCGTTTCGATGCGGTCGATGGGGATGTTGGGGTAGAGGGGGTTCAGGGGTTTGAGCATCCACCCCTCCGCATGCTTCACCAGCTGACGGAAGATGTACTTCTCGTCCTCCTTCTCCGCCTCCTCCAGGTAGGCGATGACGTAGGAACCATCCCGGGCCACCCCCTCGGGCTCGATGACGATGATCTCCCCCTCCAGGAATTCGGGTTCCATGGAATTTCCCAGCACCATGAGGGCATAGGGCTCGCCACTGGCGCAGGCGGAAACCAGCTCATCTTCCGGGCTGCGGGCCGTGGGGGCGGGCTTGACGGGGAGGGGGAAGGGTTTCGGGGTGGGTTTGTCGGACATCACTTTCCTCGCATGAACATCCGGTCCAGGTCCGCCAGGGTCAGCTGGAACCAGGTGGGCCGGCCGTGGTTGCATTGGTCCGCCCGCGCCGTGGCCTCCATGTCCCGCAGCAAGGCGTTCATTTCCGGCAGGGTCAGGCGGCGGCTGGCGCGCACCGCGCCGTGGCAGGCCAGCGTGGCCAGCAGCTCGTTACGGCGGGCGGTCATGGCCCCAGTTATGCCGAATTCACGTATGTCTTTCAACACCTCCCGGGCCAGGGTCTCGGCATCCGCCTCCTTCAGCAGCACCGGCAGGGCCCGCACGGCCAGGTGAGTGGGGGACACGGGGGCGATCTCGAAGCCCAGCTCCGCCAGGGCCCCGCCCGCCTCCTCGGCGGTGCTCATCTCCAGGGCCGTGGCGGCGAACACCACGGGGATCAGCAGGGGCTGGCTGGCCACCCGGCGCATCTCCAGGGCAGTCTTCAGCCGCTCATAGACGATGCGCTCGTGGGCGGCATGCATGTCCACCACCACCAGGCCTTTTTCATTCTGGGCCAGCACATAGAGGCCGGCCAGTTGAGCCAGGGCATAGCCAAGTGGAGGAAGGTCCGTGGCGTCCGCCCTCTCAGGCCCCACTTCCGCAAAGGGGGGGCTGCCACCGGGCGCCAGGGCCTCGGCCATCACCGCATAGTAGGCGGCGGGCTCCGAGGCCAGGGGCATGGCGGTCTGGCGGCTGGGCCAGGGCCGATGGCCTGCTCCAGCTTCGCCAGGGGCAGCCGGCATCGGCTCAGGCCGGGGGAGGAAATCAGACCGATGGGGTTGGGCTTGCGCCGTTTCACCGCCTCCCAGTGCCCGCTCCAGGACATGGAATACGAACTGATGGACCCCCCGGGCATCCCGAAAGCGCACCTCGGTCTTGGCCGGATGCACGTTCACGTCCACGGCCTCCGCAGGCAGTTCCAGGAACAGCGCAAAGGCCGGATGGCGGTCGTGATGCAGCACGTCCCGATAGGCCTCCCGCACGGCATGGGTGAGCAGCTTGTCCCGCACGAAACGGCCGTTGACGAACAGGTACTGGGCATCCCGGCCGGCGCGGGAGTAGGCCGGCAACCCCGCCAGGCCGAACAGGCGCAGGGGCCCGACGCTTTCGTCCAGGACGCGGGCGGCGGCCGAAAACTCCTCCCCCATCACCGCCAGGGCCCGGGCCTGCCAGTCCGCGGCCTGGAAACGCCGCGCCACCCGGTTGTTGTGGCTGAGCGTGAAGGCGCAGTCAGGATGGGCCAGAGCCAGGCGGCAGAGCACATCGTCGCAGTGGCCGTATTCCGTGGCCGGGGTCTTGAGGAACTTGCGCCGGGCCGGGGTGTTGAAGAACAGATCCCGCACCTCCACCACCGTGCCGCCGGCCAGAACGGCGGGTTCGGGGCGGGTGACCCGGCCGTCCAGGGCCGTGAGTTTCCAGGCATGGGGTGCCCCCGGGTGGCGGCTGGTGAGGATCAGTCGGGATACAGCGGCGATGCTGGCCAGGGCCTCGCCCCGGAAGCCCAGGCTGGCCACCCGTTCCAGGTCTTCCAGGCTGGCGATCTTGCTGGTGGCGTGGCGGGTGAGGGCCAGGGGCAGGTCGTCGGGGACGATGCCCACACCGTCGTCCACCACCCGGATGAGGCGGATGCCACCCTCCTCCAAGTCCACGCGGATGTCCCGGGCACCCGCGTCCAGGCTGTTCTCCAGCAACTCCTTGAGGGCCGACGCAGGCCGCTCCACCACCTCCCCGGCGGCGATCTGGGAGATGAGGAGGTCGGGCAGGAGATGGATGGCGCAGGGGATGGCGCAGGGGATGGCGGACATGGCGGGCGAGTTTATCACCCGCTCCATATCCACCTTGGGTCCCTTACTTCATCATCATCTTCAGCATCATCTGCATCATGTCCATGCGCTTTTCCAGCTCGTCCAGGCGCTTGGACATCTCCCGGCCCTTTTCGCAGCCACAACCGCCATCCCCCATGCGATGACAGTTCCCGCCCATGCCGGGGCCCATGCCCTCCATGCGGTCGCAGTGCCTACCCTGGCCCATGGGACGGCCCTGCATCATCATCCCGGGCCCCTGGCCGTCGCGCTGGTTGCACTTGCCACCGGGTCCCATGCCTTGGGCCTGCATCATGTCCAGCATGCGTTCCCGCATGGTCTGCATGTCCTCCAGAGGCGCGGGGGCCGCCGCCGTGGCGGGGGCGGGTTCCAGCTTCGGGGCCTCCTCGGCCAAGGCAACCGGAATCTGGAGCAGGACCAACAGGGAAAGGGCCAGGGTAGTGGGTTTCAGCATATTCATGTCTCACTCCTATCGTGGAAATCGGTCAGGAACACCTGACGCTGGAATGGCGGGGTGGCTCGGTTGGAGCGCCGGGAGCATGCAACGGTTCCCGCACCTGCGATGTTTGTTCATCCCTGCCGGTACAGCCACGCCGCAAAGACGATGCCGAACCAGAACAGGGCCGTGAGGGCGGGCATGCCGGAACACGGGTAGCCCAGCAGGGGCAGCAGGGCCGCCGAAAGGAACAGCAGGGCCCGCACGGCGCCCCAGCGGTTCAGGGCCCGGCGTCCGGTTTCGTGGGCGGCGGCCCGGGTGGGGTTGAGCCACACCGGCGCCAGCACCCCGGCCGCCCCCGTCACCAGGGGCATGAGGAAGGCGGGCAGGAACAGGGTGAGGGGGCCGATCTGATCATCGGCCCTGAGCAGGCCGGCCAGGGCCGCGGCAAAACCCAGCACGGCGGCGAACAGCACCGGCTCCGCCCCGTGCAGGCCGAGGATGCGGGTACGGTGCAGGCGCCACCAAGCCCTAAGCATGCGCCCCAGGGGCCAGGCCCACAACGCCACGCCCAGCCAGGTCAGGGGCGACCAGGCGGCCTGGCCCAGGGCGATGCCCAAGGCTCCGGCCAGGGCCCATTTCAGGTCCCGGTGGAGACGGGCCCCGGCGTCGGGATCGGCCTGGCCGGCGGCGGTGGGCATGAGCACCTGCAGGGTGCCCACGGCGGTCAGCCCCACGAAGCCATACAGGTTCAAATGCAGGTGGAAGGCCCGCAGTTCCCCGTGCCAAGCCGGCAGGAGGGGCATCAGCAGGGCCGCCGCCAGGGCCAGGCCCAGGCAGGCCATGGCCGCGACGTACCAGTGCAGGCCCGGATGGGGCCGCCCCAGGGCCTGGCGGCCCTTGCCCCGCATCCAGACGATCATGGCCACCGCCCCTGTCAGGGCCAGCAGGGCCGCGGCCGAAACCCACGGGTAGTCCAGCCAGCCGCCGAACACGGCCACCGCCAGCAGGCCCGCCGCCAGCATCAGCAGGGGCAGGCGTGCCATCCATTTGCCCGCCCCCCGGCTGCGGCACAGCACGGGCACGAAGTGCTGCATGGCGGCGGTGATGAGGGTCATGACCCCCAGGGCCAGGGCGATGTGGGCCCAGAAGGCGGGCGCGGCCTCGAAGGCCTTGGGCAGGGCCTGCCCGGCCAGCAGGGCGATGAGGGTGGCGGCGATGAGGGCAATGAGCATGGGCGCCATGATCCCACGCCCCGGCCCGCCGGGGCTTGACCGAAGTCAGCCCCGCCCTACTTCTTCTTCGGCTCCTTGTAGGGCTCCACCTGCCGGGCCCGCAGGCGGTAGCCCGAATCCCCCATGTCCGTCCTGGAGGTGGCCAGTTCCAGGATGCCGCTCACCCACACCGCGTCCATGTCCTCCTTGGCCTTGTAGGGCTTGTCGGCCACCACGTGGATGATCTGGTTGGCCGGCGGCGGCGGCACATGGATGCAGGCACCGAAATACGGCACCAGCAGGAATTCCTTCACCTCCCGCTTGCCCCATTCCAGGGGCACCATGAAGCCGGCGATACGGATGGCCTGGCCGTTCATGGCCGGGTTGGCGGGCGCGTCGTTCCACATGCGCTTGAGCTTCTCCATGGCCTCCATGGCCCGGGGGTCCGAGTCCTTGAGCTTGTCCAGGTTCAGCTCGGTGATGACCTTCATGGGGTCCCAGGACTTGGGCAGCAGGTCGTCCCAGCCCACCTCCCTGTAGGCGGTGGCCTTGTCCGCGGCGGCGGGGGCCAGGCGGTCCCCCACCTTGTAGTCCGCCGCCCATGCCGGCGGGGCCAGCAGCGCGGAGGCCAACATCACCACACGCACGTCAAACACGATCCGTCTCCCTTATGAACATGAAAGGCGCGGCCACCAGCACCAGGGCCACCACGATGGCGGCCCCCGCCGGCAGATCCAGCCAGGCAGAAGCGCCCAGGCCGCAAGCATACCCCGCAGTGCCGATGACATAAGCTCGGGCCAGGCGTTCCCCGGCGGCCAGGGCTGGCACGATGAGGCTGGCGAACACCAGGTAAACCCCCACCACCTGCACCGAGGCGGTAATGGCCAGGGCGAAGAGCAGGTAGAAGCCCAGGGCCGAGCGCCTCAGGCCGCCGTACCAGGCCGCCAGCACCCCAACCGTGACCAGGGCCAGGGGCCACAGGTCGCCCCAGCCGGTCCACAGGATCTGGCCCACCAGCATGTCCCGCAGGTGCTCACCGCCGTGGGGGTTGTGGGCCAGCAGCAGGATGGCCAGGGACGACACCAGGACGAAGGCCACGCCGATGACGGCCTCCTGCCGCCGGGGCCAGCGCAGTTCGGTGAAATGCAGCAGCAGGGCGCCCAGGGCCGCAAGCCCCAGGGCGGCGGCCTGGACCTGCCAGCCCGCCTCCCATTCCAGGAAGTGGGCCAGGATCACCCCCAGGCCGGCAAACTGGGCGATGGCGATGTCGATGAAGATGATGCCCCGGTCCAGCACCCGCATGCCCAGGGGCACGTGGCTGGCCAGTACCAGCAGGCCCGCCGCCAGGGCCGGCAGCAGGATGGGCCACTCCAGGGCCACGCTCACTTGCCCGTCTCCAGCAGTCTGTCCAGGAGCCCGTCCATCCAGGCGAACAGGGTGTCCGTGCCCGGCGCGGCCCCCACGGTGTAGGGCAGTTCCACCACCGGCACGCCGGCCCGCTCCGCCAGCCAGCGGGCCGCCCGGGGCGACTGGTAGTGGGTGTGGATGACCAGCCGCACCGGCTCCCGCCGCACCCGCTCCAGCACCTCGCCCAGATAAGCCACGGAAGGCTCCACCCCGGGCTTGGGCTCCAGGGTAAGATCGGCCTTCATACCCAGCCAGTGGGCCAGGTACACCCAGTCCCTGTGGTGGGTGGCAATGGCCATGCCCTTCAGGGGCGCGGCCCGGGCCTGCCAGCGGGCCAGGGCCTCCTGCCAGCGTTGCTGGAAATCGCGGTTCCTTGCTGCGTAGTAGGCGGCATTCCCCTTGTCCAGCAGGGCCAGACGGGTAGCCAGGGCCTGGGCCACCGGCGCGATGTTGCGCGGGTCCAGGTGCAAGTGGGGGTTGCCGGCGGCGTGGATATCCCCCATGGAACGGTCCACCCGGGCCGGTTTATCCAGCAGGGCCACCTGGTCCGCCGCCTGGAAGTGGCCCGGCGTGCCGGGCTGGATGCGGGCGTTGCCGGACTCCCTTTGCAGCACGGGCAGCCAGCCCACTTCCAGCTCGGCGCCGGTGCACACCAGCAGGTCGGCGGTACGGGCCCGGGCGATGAGACTGGGCCGGGCATCGATGTGGTGAGGGTCCTGGAAGGCCGTGGTGGCGGAGGCCACACTGGCCTTGTCCCCCGCCAGTTCCTTCACCAGGGCGGCCCACTCCGGTTCGCAGGCCAGGACGTTGAGTCCGGCCCAGGCGGCGCCGGAAGTCCACGTCGCCAGGCCCATCAGGAAAATGAACAGTTGCCGCATGACATGTGCTCCTCAGAATTTGTGGGCGCCGTGGGGGCCCAGGCTGTGCAGGTATTGCAGGGTGACCTGGTTGTCGGTGAGGCCCTGCTCCGCCTTGTCCCGGGCCAATTGCAGGCGCAGGCGCGAATACTCGCTGGGGTTGTAGTCCACCATCAGGCTGTGGCGCTGAGGCGTGTAGCCCGGCTGGGACAGCACGCCGGCAAAGCCCGGGCCGAAATTCACCGATCCATCGCTCAGGCGATCATAGCGGTAGCCCACGCGCCATTCGGGATGGAACTGGTAGACCCCCTGGGCATACCAGCCGGATTGGCGGGCCTGGTAGGTGTCGACGATGCCGCCGGCGGGACAGAGACCGCCGGCGGCGCTGTTGTCCGCGCACGCCAGGTCGCCGTTCTCGCTACGCCGCAGATACTCGGCCTGGAACTTGAAGTGCTCGTACCGGGGGTTGCCACCGGGGGCCCATTTCCATACGAAGTCGGCGATCCAGTACTTGCTGCGGCCGGTGAAGAGGCTTTCCGCCTGCACGTCGTAGTCGTCCACCCAATGACCCGGCCGGCCATCCGCCCGGGCCCGCAGCCAGGACAGGCCGGCGCGCCAGGAGTGGCTGTCCCCCACGTCATCGCCGATGTGGGCATAGACGGCGTGGCTGCCCAGGCTGTTGCGGTCGCCCCAGTTAGCGCCCTGCCCCGCTTCCAGGCCGATTTCCAGGAACAGGGGGGTGGGCGCCACCCACTTCAGCTGCACGCCGTCCTGGGCATAGTGTTCGCCGATCATGGCGGCATAGGCCAGGTTCTGGTTGGCGAAATCCCAGGCGTGGGGATGCTGCTCGTTGACGTAGCCGATGCCGGACAGGTAGCGGCCGACCCGGGCGGTGAAGCCGTTGCCCAGGGCCGTGGTCTGCACCCAGGCCTCCTCCGTCTCCACCCCATCGTCGGCGACGGCAAAATTGGCATGGCCCCGGAAATACGGATCGATGCTGGCCCCCAGGGTCAGCTCCGTGTGGTCCAGGGAGAACCCCTTGCCGCCGCCGTGTTCCTGGCTGGCGGGCAGGAAGCCGGTGATGTGGCCATCCCCCTTCGCGTGGTGGTAACGGCCCTGCAGGATCAGGGAAATCTCCGGGTTCATGGCCGATGGGGCGGGATCAGCCGGGGTTGAAGCCAGGGCGGGCTGTGCCTCGCTCTGGGCCAGTCGGGCCTCCATGGCCTTCAGGCGGGACTCATATTCGGCCTGGAGGGCCGCAAGCTTCTGGTCGAACTCGGCCCGCAGGGCGGCCAGGTCGGCATCGCCCGCGGCCAGGGCGGGCAGGGGGAACGCGCAGGCGAGCGCGCTTGCAAGAACGCTGCGTTTGAACATGGTGAATCCTCGAAGTAACGATAACGATCCGCGCCGGCCGGCGCGGAAGAGCGCGAGGGGATTACCAGCTCAAACGGGGCGGCCCACGATTGCGGCAGGTGGTTTGAAAAACCGATGGCGAGGCCGCTGGTACGGCTCTTGCCAACAGGAACATGGCTGCTGGCGGAACCCACACTGAAGGCATGCCGGCCAGGCCCGCCCCCAGGGGCGCGAAGGCCAGGCACAGCGCGCAAGCCGCCTTATGGTCCAGGCCCTCGTCGGTGGGCGCGGTTCCATGACCGATGCCATGGGCCAAACCGCCGGCCTGGGCCAGCAGGAACAGCAGGACGAGCAGTAGCCGGCGGATCAGCATGTCACACCCGGGGCGTCAGGCCGTCCGCCAGGGACAGGCGGTAGGCCCGCCAGCCGGGCAGCAGGCTGGCCAGGGTGCCCACCAACACCACGCCGCCCAACAGTTTCATTTCCCCGGCTCCGGGCAGGGCCAGGCTCAGGGTCAGGCCGTAATGGGACTGGGCCCAGGGACCGGCCACCATGGACAGGATGGCCAGCAACACCACGCCCGCCACGGCGCCGGCCAGGGTGACCGCCGCGCCCTCCAAGGCCAGCAGGGCGAACAGGTCCCGGGGCCGGGCGCCGACGGAGCGCAGGATGGCCAGCTCCCGCCGCCGTTCCCCCAGGCCCGCCAGCACCACCGCCACCAGGCCGGCGAAGCTCACCGCCACCACCAGGGCGGACACGGCCAGCAGGGCCTGCTCCGCCACCGCCATCATGTCCCACAGCTGGGCCAGGGCCACCCCGGGCAGCACGCCCATCAGGGCCTCATCCCGGTAGTTGGCCACCCAGCGCTGCATGGCAAACACGCCGGCCCGGGTCTTCAGGCCCACCAGCACGGCGGTGACGGCCTTGGGCGTCAGGTCGAACTTCTTCACCAGCTCCGGCGGAATGGCCAGGCCGGGCATGGGGGCCCCGCCCTGCCAGTCCAGGTGGATGGCCTCCAGGGCCTCCAAGCTGATGTGCACGGTGCGGTCTACCGGCGTGCCCGTGGGGGCCAGGATGCCCACCACGGTGAAGGGCTTGTCGCCGTGCTCGGCGAGGCCGTTGCCTTCCATGCCGTGGGCCAGGGTGATGCGGTCCCCCAGCCTGTATCCCAGGCGCCGGGCCACCTCTGCGCCTAACACGGCGTCGAAGAGTCCGATAAATGGCTTGCCCTGGGCCAAAGCCAGGGGCTGCTTGTCGCCGTAGCGGAAGTGCTCGAAATAGGCCCCCGTGGTGCCCAGCACCGGGAAATCGTGATGGGAATCCCCCAGGGAGATGGGGATGGTCCAGGCCACGGCGGGATGGGCAGCCAGGGCCTGGGCGCTGTCCCAGCCCAGGTTGTTGGTGGCCTCGCCGATGCGGAACACGGCATACAGCAGCAACTGGATGGGGCTGGTGCGGGCGCCGACGATGAGGTCCGTGCCGGACACCGCCTGGGCGAAACTGTCCCGGGCATCCTGGCGCAGGCGCTCGATGCCCAGCAGCAGGGTCACGGACAGGGCGATGGCGACGGCCGTCAGCGCCAGGGTATGGCGCCGGTTCCAGGCGCTCTTCAGGGCCAGGGGCAGGAGGTGGGTCATGTCGCCGCCTGCCTTGCCCGGTTGATCCCGTCCAGGTGCACCTGCCGCTGGAAGCCCGCCGCCAGCCGCTGGTCATGGCTGACGAACAGCAGGGCCGCGTGGGCCGCCGCGCATTCCCGCCGCAGCAGCTCCAGGAAGGCCGTCTGCCGGGCCGCGTCCAGGGCCGAGGTGGGTTCGTCGGCGATGACGATCTCCGGCCGGCCGATGAGGGCCCGGGCCGCCGCCACCCGCTGCTGCTGGCCCACGGAAAGCTGGGTGGCGGGCCGCCGCCACAGGTCCTCGGCCAGGTCCAGATGGGTGAGCAGGGTGGCCGCGGCCTGCCTACCCTCCCCCGCCCGCGCCAGACGCCGTTTGGAGAAGCGACAGGGCAGCAGCACGTTGTCCAGCACCGACAGGTAGGGAATCAGGTTGAACTGCTGGAAGATGAGGCCGATGTGGTCCACCCGGAAGCGGTCCCGGGCGGCGGCGGAGAGACCGGACAATTCCTGCCCCAAGGCTTCGATACGGCCCCGCTGGGGTAGCAGCACCCCGGCGATGAGGTTCAGCAGGGTGCTCTTGCCGCTGCCGCTCTCGCCGTGGATGAACACCTGCTCGTCCGCCGCCACCCGGAACTGGGGAATGTCCAGGCAGGGCCGATCCTGGCCCGGCCAGCGGAACAGCAGGTGTTCCAGGGAAAGCAGCGGTGCGGTCATGTCCCCAAGCTTACCAAGCATCCGTTACCAACTGAGGAAGCGCATCTTGGTGGTAAGGAGGGCGGCGGACTGGCCCTTGCCGCTCACCACCTGGGCATCGATGCGGCGCATGCCGGGGAAGGCATCGCTTAGCCGCACCTCCATACCTGTGAGCTTGCCGGGCTGGACACAGGTGAAACGGAAATCCGCGTCCAGATCGCCATGTTCATCGTGACCGCCAGCGGTCGGCTTGGCCTCCAGGGACGGGGCCTCCACCCGCACCGAGACCAGCTTGCAGCCCGCCGACACCGTGGGCACGAACAGCCTGTCCGCCTGCTTCAGGGCCTGTTGCATGCGAGCCACGGCGGCCCGCTCCTTGTCGGTACGGGGGGCGCGCTCGAAGCCCAGCAGGGCCTCCAGGGGCGACTCCAGATGCAGGTCGATCCGGTTCCCTTCCACCGCCACCTCCAGCTTGGCCACGCCATGGACGTGGGCTTGGTGTTCATGATCATGGCCGTGGTCATGGGCCGCGAAGGCGGGGGCGGCGAGACAAAGCATCCACAGACTGGCGGACTTGAAAGCGTGCATGGGTCTCTCCTGAATCAATGGCTGTGGTGGGCAAACTGGCCCACCAGATGCACGGTGGCGACGCCCAGGCCCATCAGCGTCAGTTGGGCGGCAGCGTCTTTGAAGCGGCGATGGCGGTGGAGTTCCGGCACCAGGTCCGCCACGGCGATGTAGATGAAGCTGGCGGCGGCGACGACGATGACGTAGGGCACCGCCGCCTGAGTGCTGCCCAGGGCGGCGTAGCCGGCCACGCCACCCAGCACCATGGCGCCGCCGGACAGGGCGTTGAGGGCCAGGGCCCGGGACTTGGTCAGGCCCGCGTTGAGCAGCACCATGAAATCGCCGATCTCCTGGGGCAGTTCGTGGGCCAGGACGGCGATGGCCGTGGTCCAGCCCAGGGCCGGGTCCACCAGGAAGGCGGCGGCAATGAGCACCCCGTCAACGAAGTTATGCAGGCCGTCCCCCAGCACGATCATGGACACCTGGGGCGGGTGGGTGTGTTTCCCCTGGCCGTGGTTGTGGTCGTGGCGCCAGAGGGCAGCCTTTTCCAACAGGAAGAAGACCACCACGCCCGCCAGCAGCAACTGGCCCACCAACCCGGTGTCCAGGCCCATCTCCACTGCTTCCGGCAACAGGTCGGTGAAGGCGAAGGCCAGCAGCACCCCCACGGCGTAGGCCACCATGCGGTCGGCGAAACGGGGCAGCCAGGTGAGGGCCAGGGTGGCCGCCAGCAGCACGGACAGCACGCCGCCCACCAGGGTGGCCAGGATGATGAGGAACAGGGTCATGGAAGGGATGGGCAAAGCCGATAAATGCAACGCGGTTGCACTATAGTCCTGCCCTCCAGGTCACGCAACAAAGTTGCGTTTAAATATCGCAGTCCGGGCAAAGTCCCCGCAGGGTGAGTTCCGCGTGGTCGCAGCGGAAGCCCGGCGGCAGGGTGAAGGCGAAGACGGGACGCAGGTCATCCAGGCAATACAGCCGACCGCAGCGGCTGCACTGGAAGTGGGCATGCTCGTGGGCGCCGGCCTGGGAAGGCCCGTTCCCCGCCATGGCGTTGAAGCGCCATACCCGGTCCTCGCCGGCAATCTTGTGGGCCAGGCCCTTCTCCACCAGCCAGTCCAGCACCCGGTACAGGGTAACCCGGTCCAGTTCGATCCCGCTCTGCCGGGCAGCGGCGGCGATCTCGGTGTGGGTCAGTGCCCGGGGCGTGGCCAACAGGATGTCCAACACGGCAACCCGAGCGGGGGTGGGGCGTTCCCCGGTCCCCTGCACCAGGGTCTCGGCGGGCGTTGCGCGGGGGGCTCGGGTCCGTCCGCGGTGGGGGGCGGGGTGGGGTGGCATATGCAACAGTGTAGCAAATCCTTGGTTACCGCCGGGTCTTGGTTGCCCAAAGTCAATGCCCGCCTCGGGTGCCTGCTCCAGAATACGGGCCATCTTACAAGGAGGCCCCATGACCCGCATTGCCCAATACCTCACCGACGACCACGAACATTGCGACGCCCTGTTCGCCGAGGCGGAAAACGCCGTGGCCCAGGCAGACTGGCCCCGGGCCGCCGGACAGTTCCAGGCCTTCGCCCGGGATACCCTGCGCCACTTCGCCCGGGAGGAGGAGGTCTTCTTCCCCGCCTTTGAGAACCGCACCGGCATGAGCGGCGGCCCCACCTTCGTCATGCGCCAGGAGCACGACCAGATGCGGGACACCCTCACGGCCATGGAGCAGGCCATTCAGGCCAAGGATGCCCGGCAATATCTTGGCCTGTCGGAAACCCTGCTCATGCTCATGCGCCAGCACAACATGAAGGAGGAAAACATCCTCTACCCCATGCTGGACCAGGCCCTGGCGGGTGAGGAAGACACATTGCTGGCTGCCGAGGTTTGATGAAGATCAATGCGGCCATTTCCCGGCGCCAAGAGAATATCAGCCATTCCTTATCAACCATCAGGAGTCGTCGAGCATGCAGAAAATCTTCCTCAAGGGTGAGAACCTGGCGGTTGCCGCCATCTTCGCCCTGTTCATCCTCAGCCACTTCGGCCTGCTCTATCTGCTGCGAACCATCTGAACCGCCGGGGAAAGCGGGTTGCGCGCGCCATCCCCGCCAATTTCCCGCCACCCGACCCTGATGAATGCCGAGGTCCTGGTGGACGGGCGCTGGCTGGAGCCGCCGGAGCCCATGGAGCGGGTGCTGGTGGCGCTGGACGTGCTGCGTCCCGGCCAGACCCTGCGCTTCCTCATCCACCGGGAACCCATCCCCCTCTACCCCGTCCTGCGGGACATGGGCTTTCGGTATGCCGCACACCCCATCGAGGACGGCTGCTTTGAGGTGCTGATCACCCGCGCCCCCAAGGACGCCTGATGGCCAGTCCGGGTCTGTCCTACGAGCAGGCGCCCCCCTTCGGCACGCCCCTGCGCCTGTTCCTGGCCGCCCCCCTCTTCCTGGTCCTGGCGGCCGTACTGGCCATGACCGACCCGGACGCCTGGCTGGCCAGCCGCTGGACGCCTCTCAGCCTGGCCCTCACCCACCTGCTCACCCTGGGCTACCTGGGCACGGTCATGACCGGCGCCCTCTTGCAGATGCTGCCCGTGGTGGTGGGTTCGCCGGTGCCCGCCACCGGGCCCATCGGCTGGCTGGCCCTCATCGGCCTCGGTGGCGGCGCCATGCTGCTGGCGGCGGGCTTTACGCTGGGGGCGCCCACGCTGTTGATGCTGGCCGCTGTGTCCTTGGCAATCGGGCTCGTCCCTTTCCTGGCAGGCACTCTGGTGAGCCTCATCCGTGCCCGGGCCCTGCCCCACGTGGCCTGGCCCATGCGCCAGGCCTGGGTGGCCCTGATCCTGACCTTCGCGCTCGGCCTGGCCCTGGCCACGGGACTGGCCGGCCTGTGGCCTCCTCCCGACCCCCCGGGCCTCACCAGCCTGCACGTGGCCTGGGGCCTGGGGGGGTGGGTGCTGATGCTGGTCATCGGCGTGGCCTTCCAGGTGGTGCCCATGCTGCAACTCACCCCCCCCTACCCCAGGGGCATCATGGCCATTCTCACCGGGTCCCTGCCTGTCGCCCTCCTGCTCTTCTCCCTGGCGGGGTTCTTCCCCGCCTCCCTCGCCCAGGCCGCGGAAGGCCTGGCCCTGGTGCTGGGCATGGCCTCCAGCCTGGCCTTCGCCCTGGTTACCCTCAAGCTCCAGGGCCAGCGCCGCCGCAAGCTGCCGGACGTGACCCTGGACTTCTGGCGCTTGGGGCTGGCCAGCCTCATCGGCGTGGCCCTGCTCGTCCCCGCCGCCATGCTGGAAGCCAACCCCTGGCGCGATGCAACCCAGGCGATTCTTGGCCTGCTCTTTCTAGTGGGGTTCGCCGCCTCGGTGGTCAGCGGCATGCTCTACAAGATCGTGCCTTTCCTGAGCTGGTTCCACCTCCAGGCCCAAACCCAGGCCAAGGCGGGCAGCATCCCCAACATGAAGCAGTTCATCCCCGACGACAGGGCGCGGTGGCACTTCCGGCTGCACTTGGCCGCCGTGGTTCTGCTGCTGCCCACGCCATGGCTGCCCCATCCAGTGGCCCTGCCCGGCCTGGTGTTGCTGGCCGTCAGCGGGCTGTTCCTGGGGGTGAACCTGGCCAGGGCCAGAAGGACCTACCTGGCCCATGGAGGTGCCCTGTAAAACCGCAGCAGCCCCCTTCCCTCCATCGCTTCAGCCACGCATTACTTCAGGACCACCAGCACCACGCGGCGGTTCTTGATGCGACCCTCCCGGGTCTTGTTGTCCGCCACAGGCCGACTTTCACCGTAGGCGGCCACCGCCAGCCGGTGCAGGGGCAGGCCCGCCTCCTGGTGCAGGAAGTCCCGCACCGCCTCGGCCCGCTGGCGGGACAGGCGCAGGTTGGTCTCCGCCGGGCCGGTATCGTCGGTATGGCCCTGGATTTCGATATACACACCCTGGTTTTCCGCCTTCAGCTTGTCGGCGAAGGCCAGCAGCGCCAGGCGGGCGCTTTCGCTGAGGCCGGAACGCTTCAACTGGAAGCCGACGGATTCGCTGAGCACGGTCTCCGCCAGGAGCCTGCCTTCCGCCAGCTTCCCGGCGGCCAGGGCCCGTTCCAGGGCTTCCCTGGCGGTGGCGGAGACGGCGGCGTCCGCCGCGTCGTTGCGGGCCAATTGTTCCCCCAGTGCGCCCAGGCGCTTCTCCGCCTCGTCCAGGCGGGTGCCAGCCCGATTCAGGTCCGCCGCCACCGCGTCGATGTGGGGCCCCATCTGCTCCAGGGCATGGGTATTGGCGCTGATGCGCTGGTCCACGGTGGCCAATTGCTCGTGGGCCGCCGCCGTCTTGTTGCGCACCGCATCCAGGATGGCGTCGATCTCCTCGCTCCGCTTGCCGGCGGCGGCCATGCCCGATTCCAACTGACCGATGCGCTGGCTGGCATTTTGCAGGGAAGCCGTGTTGACGTTGATGCGGCGGTCTATATCGTCGATGAGCACGCCCACCCGGGCCAGCCGTTCCTGCAGGTCGGCCGGGGCAGCGGCCGGGGACTGGACGGCGGTCACGACGGCGGCGGGGGCGGCAGCCTCCGGGGACTGAGCGGCGGGTTCCGCGCCCGCTGCCCGGGTCTCCAGGCGCTGCCGGACGCCGGCCAGTTCGGCGGCCTGGGCGTCGATGCGTTGGCTGGCGGCGTTCAGCCCCACCAGCAGGCCCGCCACGTTCTGGCTGGCGCCGGCCAGATCCGCCTGGGTCTCGTCCAGGCGCCTGTGCATGGCGGCCGCGTCCTGCTCCACCCTGGCGATCCGGCCCTCGGCGGCCTGGACCCGCTCCGCATTGGCGTCGATGCGCTGGCTGGCGGCGTTCAGCCCCACCAGCAAGCCCGCCACGTTCTGGCTGGTGCCGGCCAGGTCCGCCCGGGTCTCGTCCAGGCGCCGGTTCAAGGCAGCAGCATCCTGCTCCGCCCGGCCCAGCCGGCTTTCCGTGGCCTGGATGCGGGACACGTTGGCGTTGATGCGCTGGCTCGCCTGGTCCACCAGGCTTTCCAGGCCGGCGATGCGCTTGTTCACCGCCTCCACCTCTTTCTGCACGAACTCCTTGGTGGCGCAGCCCGTCAGGCTCAGGGCCACCAGCAAGGGCAACAGGCGGGCGGGGGGAAAGGCGGGGCGCGGCATGGGGTCTCCTTGATTTGTGTTCAGAATGACGGTGTCATGGCGAAGTCGAAGCATAGGACATAAGTCCCCGTCTCATGAACCCGGACATCGATCCCCCCTGCCCTTGCGGGTCTGGCAAGCCTTACGGGACCTGTTGCGGCCCCCGCCACGACGGCAGCCGCCCGGCCCCGGACGCGGAGGCCCTCATGCGCAGCCGGTACAGCGCCTTCGTGCTGGGGAAGGCGGCCTATCTGTTGGCCACCTGGCATCCGGACACCCGGCCCGGCCGCCTGGACCTGGATGAAGGGCCGGTCCCCAAATGGCTGGGCCTGCGGGTGAAGCGCCACGAAGCCCTGGGGCCGGATCAGGCCCGGGTGGAATTCGTGGCCCGCTACAAGATCGACGGCCGGGCCTTTCGGCTCCACGAAACCAGCCGTTTCACCCGCCGGGACGGACGCTGGTATTACGTGGATGGGCACATGCACGCCGCCTGAACGGTCCCCCGCTGCCGGCGAAATTGACTATCTTTACAAGTGCCGCGGGAGAACCGCAGGCACATGATGATGAAGGAGAGAGACCATGAGCACCAACGCCGACCGTGAGGGCGCCATTCAGGTTGACCGTCGCAGCCACCCCCACCTTAGGGCCATCTTCAGCGATGCCCGCATCCGCATCGACCACTTCTTCCACGATTCCAACAACTGGGCCGGCACGCCCATCGACTACCTGGCCCTGCGGGTGGTCCACGAGGCCTACCCGGAGCTGAGCACCCAGGACGTGCGCACCCTGGTGGCGGCCATCGAGCGGCGCTACGAACAGGAGATCGCCCAGCAGGCGCGCGCCTGATCGCCGTCGATTCCCGGGGGGGCGGAGCGCCGGGCGGGCGGGGTAAGATGCGGCTTTGACTGCTCCCGACCCCAGCCCGCCATGGATTACACCCTCCTCCGCGCCGCCCACATCGCCACCGTCCACATCAGCCTGGCCCTGTTCCTGTTGCGGGGCTTGTGGATGCTGCGGGAATCCCCCCGGCTCCGGGAGCGGTGGGTGCGGGTGGTGCCCCATGTCAACGACACCCTGCTGCTGGCGGCGGCCATTGCCATGCTGGTGGCAGGCGGTCTGAACCCCCTTGGGCAACCCTGGCTCATGGCCAAGATCCTCGGCCTGCTGGCCTACATCGGCCTTGGCACCGTGGCCTTGAAGCGGGGCCGCACCAAGGCCGTCCGCGTGAAGGCCCTGTTGGCGGCCATTGCCGTCTTCGCCTATATCGTCGCCGTGGCGGTGACCAAGCAGGTCATGCCGGGGATCGCCTGATGCAAGCCGCCCTGCCCGCCCTGGAGGCCCAGCGGGAGAAGCTGGTGGCCCTGCGCCACGACCTCCACGCCCACCCCGAGCTGGCCTACGACGAGCACCGCACCAGCGAGGTGGTGACGGAATTCCTGCTGGCCTGCGGTGTCGAAGTGCATCGCGGCCTGGCGGGGACCGGCGTGGTGGGCGTGCTGAAGCACGGCGACAGCCCCCGCATGATCGGCCTGCGGGCTGATATGGACGCCTTGCCGGTCCTGGAGCAGAACAGCTTTCCCCATCGCTCCCGCCACGAAGGCAGGATGCACGCCTGCGGCCACGACGGCCACACCGCCATGCTCCTGGGCGCGGCCCAGCACCTGGCGGCCACACGCCACTTCAACGGCACGGTGGTATTCATCTTCCAGCCCGCCGAGGAGACGGATGGCGGCGCCCGGGTGATGATCGAGCAAGGTCTGTTCGAGCGCTTTCCCGTGCAATCCGTGTACGGCATGCACAACTGGCCGGGCCTGCCGGCGGGGGAGTTCGCCGTGCACAAGGGCCCGGTCATGGCCTGCGCCGACCAGTTCGACATCGTCATCCGCGGCCACGGCGCCCACGCCGCCATGCCCCACCAGGGCAGGGATCCCCTGCTGGCGGGGGCCGCCCTGGTGCAGGCCCTCCAGGGCATCGTCAGCCGCACCCTGGACCCCCTGGACGCGGCCGTGTTGTCCGTCACCCGCTTTTTCGCCGGTGGCGAGGCCTACAACGTGATCCCCGCCGAAGTGAAGATCGGCGGCACGGTCCGGGCCTTCCGGCCCGAGGTGCAGGACACCGTGGAAGCGGCCATGGAGCGTCAGTGCGCCGGCATCGCCGCCGCCCACGGCGTCCAGGCCAGCCTTGACTATCGCCGGGGCTATCCCCCCACCCTGAACACCGTGGCCGAAGCGGAGGCCTGCGCGGGGGTGCTGAAGGCCCTGGTGGGTCCGGAACGGGTGCGCACGGACATGAATCCCTCCATGGGGGCGGAGGACTTCGCCTACATGCTGCGGGAGAAGCCTGGCTGCTACGT
>Ga0272446_1000470_pt1 | contig 63689 bp, 68 predicted proteins | sample YNPCB0061_FD_194587 | JGI IMG/M metagenome (GOLD analysis project Ga0272446, IMG submission 194587) | Hot spring microbial mat communities from Yellowstone National Park, WY, United States - YNP-CB-006-1 | ecosystem: Environmental > Aquatic > Thermal springs > Hot (42-90C) > Sediment | place...
AAGTCCTTTGGCGAGGATGGAGCCGTTTGACCGATATTGTTCGTACTTGGAGCATCGCTCAACGCCACTTTTCTCCCTCGTAAAGACCACCATTACTAGCTTTTGGACTTATGGGTAATGGATAGCATTGGGAGAGGGTGCTTGAAGCGAAGCGAAAAGCGGGTGAGGGTAGTATCAACAAGCACTTTTGAAAGAGATTTATCGTTTGCGCTTTTTGGTGGATGTGGCGGAAGCGGGCGGCAATGCTTTGGGCTGCGAAGATTGTGCTGCTGCTGGAGTAGGCTTCTGGTCAAGCGTTGTGGGCGGCTGCTGGTGGTCGGGCGGATTGCCAGAAGACGGTGTTTCCATCTGCTCGGCGGCTGCAACCGAATCCACAAACCGCACCGAATCGCGGAACTCTTGTTCGCGCTGGCGCAAGGTAAACACCTCTTCAAGTGTAGGGCGAATCTCTCTGGCATACTGAGAGTCTGGATACCGCTCGACAAGGCGTTGGTAGCGGGCAATAGCAGAGTCTTTGTTGTTCAACTGCTGTTCGTAGAGCCAGCCCGCCACATACAGCGCACGCGGGGCGTAGTCGGAGGCGGGGTAGTAAGTGGCAAGGCTGTCAAACTGACGCAATGCCTTCGTGAGCAGTCCAACGGTGCGGAAACGGTCTCCAGAAGCAAACAACTCGCCAACGGAATCCCTGACGGCGTACTCGGTCAGTCCCAGCCGCACTTTTGCATCAATGCTGTATTGGGTCTGTGGATAAAGCCGCACGATGTCTGCCAAAATGGAATCGGCGCGTTTGCGCTGTGGTGAACCCGCCTTGCGTTCAAAGCCCATCAGACGCGCCACCGAATACAAATACCGAGCGCGGTTGCTGTCGCTTTGGGGCGTGGTGCGGGCTGCCAGCGCGTACATCTGCAGGGCAGAGTCTGGTCTGCCCAATATCTCGTTGGCACGCCCATAGCGGTAAAAATCCCCCGCCAGTCGAATCCGTATCGTGTCGCGGTTCATCAGTGGCACAGCAGAAAACGATACGGCAGTGTTGGAATCGTCCGCGCTCGATGAATCTCTCACGGCAGCCTGCTGTGCTACATGTCGTGCTACGTGTTGCGCCATCTGTGCTGCTGCGTTATCAAGTGAATCGGCAAGCCGCACGTCTTCGGCTTCCTTGACGGTTATAGCAAACAATCCCAGCACATCCAACAATTCCACATAGCGTTTGGCTTGAGCGTAGGACGGCGATTCAGGATGCAAGGCTTTAGCGAAGTATTGATAGGCTTGCTTGTCGTCGCCAGCACGGAACGCCGCCACTCCTGCTTGATAATACGCTGCTGCCACGGCTTCGGCACCGAATTGCACGGTGTCGGCAAGTGCTTTTACTTGGGGAAAGTTTGTGGCGTTGCTGCTGATGCGGTAATGATTCATTTCTTCGGCATAGACCCACGCACGCCATTCATCAAAGGTTTGATTGGCTTTGAGCGCGGCAAAAATGCTGTCCGACACGCCATACTGCCGCAGATGGCTGAGTGTGGCGGCGCGGTAAAGGTCTGCTTCAAACATTGTGAGTGCGTCTGGCGTAGAACAGCGAACGTTCCACAACTCGCGTTCGGCTGCACGAAACTGCTTCAGGCGGTAGAGCAGCAAGCCCAAATCCAACTGCCATTTGATGCGAAGCTCAGGGTCGTCTGCCTGAGCCACTGCACGGCGGTAAGGTTTGACGGCATCTTCAGGACGGTTAACATGCAAAGCAAGTTCGGCTTGAATCCGAAATGCTTCGGAAAGTGCGTCGTAGCGTTTTTGCGCCCATGAAATATCGATAGCGCGGGACAGCACGGTTTCGCCCTGCGAGAATTTTTTTTGCATTAGCAATGCCTTCGCCAAAAGCAAGTGTGCATCGGGCGAAAGCGGGCTGTACGGAAAATTTTCCAAGAGCTCTTGGCATTTGATTTGCGCGTTGAACCACTCGCTGCGGTAAAAATACGCCTTTGCCATCAAAAACAGCGTGGGGTCTATGTATTCAGTGCGGGCGTGCTTGCCAAGGATTTTCGAGCCTTTGATAATCACCGAATCCAGTTCTTTTGCTACGGGGGTGAGTTTGTCTTTCGGGACGACGAGTGCTTCCAAAAACTTTGGCACCTCGCGGGTGTCGGCGGCATCCTCCAGCAGTGTAGATTCGTTCAACACTACCACACGAGGTTTGACGCGCTTTTTGGCATCGTAGAAGGCAAATTCGTCTTCTGCCAGCACCATTAGCCGTTGGGCGTTGTAGTAGGTGTTAAAGTATGCCGAAGCATTGCGCATGGTTTGGCTGAAGCGGCTGTTGTCCTCAAAAAGTTTGATGCTTTGTTCCAACCGTTTGAGCGTGCGTTGAGCTTTTTCAGCAGTTTCGAGGGCATCGTTTGCCACATCAAGCGCACGTTGAGCAGCTTTTTCGGCTTCTTTTTTGACCACGTCGAGTTTTTCTTCGGCAATTTTTTTTGCCTCATCCACTTTTTTCATAGCTTCGGCTTCAAGTTCCTTCGCCTTTTTTTCGACTTCTTTGATGGTTGCCTCAGCCTCGCGCACAGCCTTTGCGGCGGCAGAGGTGTCTTTGGGCACAGATTTGGCGGAGTCTAATGGTGATTTCTGTTCTGCGCTTTGCTGTGCTAATAGTGTGCTGGCAACAGTATGCGATGGTGTAAACAACAACACGCTCAGGAATCCCAACAATGCGTAGCCAGAACATTTTGCGGAATAGTTCATCATTATCGTTTCTGGTTTGTCGTGAGTGCAAAGAATTCAAAACAACGCAACAATGCTTCATCATCAAGCCAAAAAGGTAGTTAGAGTATGGTAAGCCATTGCTCGAAAACTGTTTGAAGAGCTTGAGCCACTGCGCGTTTATCGTTGTTGCTCATTTCTCCTAGAACTCTCTCTACAAAAGACTTTTCTATTGTCGCTATCTTGTCAACACGTGCAATCGAAGGCAGTAGTAGCCCCTCATGTTGCCAATCTTGGAGCAAAACTCCACGATGATATTGCTCTTTGTAACTGGTAATTCTTGCTACAAGTATGTCATCATCAGTATCTCCCAACACGAGTGCTGGTCTGCGTTTTGTGCCGCCATCAGAAAAAGGAAATGCTATCAGCACGATAGTTCCTATGGGATAACGTTTCATAATGTGTCGTATATGCTATCGTCGTCAGAATATCCTCGCAAGAATTCGCTTGCTGACAAGGAGTTCCACTCTCGTTGGTCTTGTGTGTCAATATCATCTAAAAGCACAAAGACACGAATTTTTCGACGTGCTGCTACAAGACGCTCTATTTCTTTTGGCAAACGCAACGCGCCAGTAGCATCAATGTCCGCTGTACATTCAAAGGCTTGCATGTTACTCTCCAAGTATTGTATTTTTTTACTTTCTATGATTTTCTACCGCTTCAGCCAAAACTCTTGCAAGTGTCGCTGTTCGTCGGTTGCGGACTCGCTGACAGCAAAAGCGTATTCGGGCTGTGCAACAGGCGTGAGCATGGTGGTGTACAGCCCTGCGTCTGCTGCCAACAGGAGTTCTGACGGTTTTTCTGCACCGTGCCGCGCAAGCAGCACATCCACATCGTCAGCGTTGGCGACGCGCACGCCATTGACAGCGAGAATTTCGTCGTCCACACCGACGGCGGCTGCACTGGCTGGCGTGCCTTCTTCGACTTGTGCAACCAACACTCTGCCCCCATCGGTTTTCAGCGTGAGCCCTGTAAAGAGTTTTTGCACAAGCGGCATAGGCTTCATGGCATTGGGTTTGTCGTTCGAGGGCTTTGGTTCTACGGGCTTCCACGCAAAGCCCATGCGTGCAAAGAGTTCTTCAAATGGTAGTTCTTCGCGTCCGTTGAGCCACGCCGACAGCCGTGTGCGAATTTCCACGCCCGTAGCGCGTTCGGCAGCGTCCATGAACTCTTCTTCGGTGATGCCCAGTTCAGGGCGGTGCTTGTAGAGCGACCACAGTTCACGAAAAACATCATCAAGCCGTCGCGTGCCGCCCGATTCGCAGATAATCCAAAAATCCAGCAGCATACATATCAAGCCGCCATGAAGGTAATACGACACATTGTAATTGACCGATTCATCGTGGGGCAGATACAACTTCACCCATGCTTGATAGCTGTTGTCTTTGATAGAAGCCTGTAAGCGTCCGGGCTGACGGAAAAACCTTCCCAGATGGTCTTTGGACAAGACCTTGAAGTATTCCTCGCGCGTGTAAAAACCACAGCGGTAGGTGAGCAAATCATCGTAGTACGACGTTGCGCCTTCGACCAACCACAGCATTCGCGTGAGGTTTTCGCGGTTGTAGTCGAACGGACCCAGCTCACGCGGGCGGATACGCTTGACGTTCCACACGTGAAAGAATTCGTGGCACAACAGCGACAACAAACTTTGCACTTTAGCGGTATCATTCCATGCCACGCTGTCCATTGCATTCACTGACGAGCGAGCGTGTTCCAAACCTCCTGCTCTCATGCCCGGAAATAGGTGAATGATAAACACGTAACGGTCAAACGGCAGACCGCCCCACATTGCGGCTTCGGTGCGAACAATCGTTTTAATCTGCTCGGCAATCCATTCTGCGTTGTAGTTGCCGCGCCCTACAATCGCCGTTTCGATAACGGAAGAACCATGCTCGTCTTGGTAGGTAAACGATGCCGTAAAGTGATTGCCGATTTCTATGGGCGAATCGACAATGATGTCATAGTTCAACGCTCCAAGCACGACAGGCTCATCGTCTGCAAACGATGCTTGAACAGGCGACAGTGCCGTAGAAAGCGTTTTCCATACACTGCGGTCGTAGTGCAGCACGACGTGATGAAGTTCATGTTCGCGCCCTTCCACCATCATACAGCACGTTACGGGGTTGATAAAAGCGTGGGAGCGCGTTACGTGTGAGGAACGAATAGTGCTGTCGCGCTCAAAGGCGTAGTACATGTACTCTACTTGCACCGACGGTGCAGGTGATGGGATGTGCAGCCGATTTTTGGCAATCCATTCATATACCAATGGCGCACCAGCCGCGTCGCGCACAGCAAAGCCGCCCAACGTAGAAATATAGTCCCGCACTTTGTAGCTGCCCGGAATCCACACGGGCAAACACAGGACGAGCCCTTGGGCAGTGTTTACGGCATCAATCTCTATGACCACGCGCACCAGATGGCGGTAGGCTTTGTCGAAATGCCAATGATACCGGATGTTCGCTTGAGTGCCAAGCAAATGCTCGTCGCGTTGTTCGATGGAGTATGATTGTACCGAAGGTGTTTGCATGGATGCAGAAATGATTCAGAGATATTATGTAGGGCTTTCGCAACAAGAAGAACAAGGGGTTGCAACCCCTTGTTGTGCCAATTTTGTGTAGTAAGGGAGCATATTCCCTTGCTCAACAATCAAAAAATGCCATAGTGTGAAAGTCCCATTGTGCATTGGTACGATACTGTTTCACCGATTGCTAAAGTAGGTGTTCTCCAAAAAGTCGTCGTTGAACAGCCGTCCGTCTTCATGGTCTTTGGACGCAGGCGTGTTCTGCCACGAATCGGCGTTGATAGATTGCAAAAAGGTTTTCGCTCGCTCAATGTCGCGCTCTTTGGCAGCAAGTTCTTGCTCTAATCGTTTGGTTTCTTCGTCGCGCCATTGCTGCTGCTGAATACAATCTTTGAGCGTGTATGGCTCGGAGGTTTTCACGTTTCGCAATTTGTCTTCTTCGGATTGTAAGCGTCGAGCAAGGCGTGAGATTTCATTCCGCAGGTACACTTCGGCGGATTCCATATCCCGAAAATCTTGGCGTTCTTCGGTCAAACACAATAATTCGTAAATGGTTCGTAGCTGACTGGTGTTACGGGTTTTGTATGCTTCTTGGGCTTTGTGCCAAAATTTGTCAAAATCGCTGCCGTGCTGCTGTGCTTCGGGTGGCTGCTCTGCTGCGATGTGGTGTGCAACGTCGGGGTGCAGGCGTTTGACCACTTCACGATACATACGGGCTACCTCGCCTTCAGACTCGGCGTTGCGGATGCGGCGTTTGGCTTCGCGTTCGCGCTCCTGTCCGCTCATGTCGAACGCCTCGCGCAGGCGTTTGCGTACCCGTGCGAACTCACGGTCAACCATCGTATTGACCACTTCAATCATTTTGGCAGAGAGTTTTTCGCCGCGTTCAAGTTTTAAGCGGAAGAGTTCTTCGCGGCGCGTCAGTTCGGCAGATTCTAACGTTTTGCGTTGCAGAGCAATCTCCAAGTGGCGAAAATACTGCTCGTATAGCGCAAGAACAGCGGGATTGACATGCTCTTTGATGTGGCGTGCTTCTTCCACCGTCTCCAAAAGCCGCGCAGAAAGCCGTTTGCGCTGCTCGCGCAACTCCACAAGAAGCGGATGCGTTACCGGAACGCTGGCGGGTGCGGGTGGTGGTGTGGTGGTGGCATTCATCTTGGTAACACGTCTTATCGTTCTGTGGTATTGCCCTGCGGTTTTGGCGTGGTTGTACAGCGTACTGTGTTTGTGCGCCGTCTGTGCAAACGTTGTTTTCGACGACGTTGCTTCAAATTTCGCCAAAAAACAGCATTTTTCCGAAGAGGATTTTCACACAGCAGGAGGTTGAACGTTTTTCGGCAGATTAGGAAGCAAATGATGAAATGGTTACATTGCTTTAGAGCCACGTCGAGAACACTAATAATCACAAGTTCTTGTGGGGTTTGTGCTGTTAGTGGCGTGTTTTCCGTGTGCTGACTGCGAGGCATTGTGTGATTTCTCTATCCGCCCACGTCAAATTTTTTTTCTAATTTTGTGGTCTTTCGCTGCTCTAAACTAACGCGCAAGAGAAGCAATCGCATTTGTTCACTTTTTATTGAGGTGGTCATACAATCATGCAACGCAATACTATCTCGAACTTCATGGAGGAACACTTCCTCCACTTTAACGCTGCGGCTCTGGTGGATGCTGCCAAAGGTTATGAACGGCACCTGCTCGAAGGCGGCAAAATGATGATAACGCTTGCCGGTGCGATGAGCACTGCCGAGCTTGGCAAAACGCTTGCCGAAATCATCCGTCAGGGCAAAGTTGATATCATCTCTTGCACTGGCGCGAATTTGGAGGAGGATATTATGAACCTTGTGGCACACACGCACTACAAACGTGTGCCGCACTACCGTGATTTGTCGCCGAAAGACGAATGGGAACTTCTTGAGGGCGGGTTTAACCGCGTAACCGACACGTGTATTCCCGAAGAAGAAGCCTTTCGCCGCATCCAAAAGCACATCTTCAAGCAGTGGAAAACGGCTCAAGACGCTGGCGAGCGGTATTTCCCGCATGAATACATGTACAAAATGCTGCTCTCTGGCGAGATGGAGCAGTATTACGAAATTGACCCCAAAAACTCATGGATGCTTGCTGCTGCCGAACGCAACTTGCCGATAATCGTGCCGGGCTGGGAAGACTCAACCATGGGCAATATTTTTGCGTCGTATTGCATCAAAGGCGAATTGCAGCCGTCGGTGATGAAATCAGGCATTGAGTACATGGTGTGGCTCTCCAAATGGTACATTGACAATTCCAAAGGCAGAGGCGTAGGGTTTTTCCAAATTGGCGGTGGCATTGCAGGTGATTTTCCTATTTGTGTCGTGCCGATGCTGTATCAGGATATGGAGATGACGGACATCCCGTTTTGGAGCTATTTTTGCCAGATTTCTGATTCTACGACAAGCTACGGTTCATACTCAGGAGCGGTGCCGAACGAAAAAATTACGTGGGGTAAACTCGACATCAACACGCCGAAATTTGTTATCGAGTCCGATGCAACCATTGTTGCGCCGCTTATTTTTGCGTGGCTGTTGAATTATTAAATGCTGTCGCCCAACCTCTTGCTCTCAACCTCTTGCTCAACACGCGATGAATACTGCATACATCATTGAGCCACTACGCACACCTGTTGGACGCTACGGCGGCGGTCTTGCTGCTGTGCGTCCCGACGACCTTGCCGCTCACATCATCCGTGCTGTGGTGGAACGTTCTGGAGTGCCGCCCGAAGCCGTAGATGAGGTGATACTGGGATGCACCAATCAGTCGGGCGAAGACAACCGCAACGTGGCACGAATGTCCTTGTTGTTGGCGGGTTTGCCACAACGTGTTAGTGGTGTGACAGTGAATCGTTTATGTGCGTCATCGTTAGAGGCAGTCATTCAAGCTGCACGAGCGGTGGCAGTGGGCGATGCCGAGCTGGTAGTTGCTGGCGGCGTGGAGTCCATGAGCCGTGCGCCCTACGTCTTACCCAAAAATGTCAGTGGTAGTGCGATGTTTGGCAATCTGACCGCTTACGACACGGCTCTTGGTTGGCGATTTCCGAATGAAAAAATGAAGGACTTATTCCCACTGGAGGCAATGGGCGAAACAGCAGAAAATCTTGCCGAGCAATATGCAATTTCGCGCACAGAACAAGATGAGTTTGCGCTGCGCTCGCACGAACGCGCCGTGCAAGCGCGCAAGGATGGCATATTTGCTGATGAGATTGTGCCAGTACGTGTTGCTCCCAAAGGCGCACAGCCCTTTGTTGTTGAACACGACGAACAGCCACGCGAGGATGCCAATATGGAAACTCTTGGCAAGCTCAAGGCTGCCTTTCGTCAGGGCGGAACGGTAACGGCAGGAAATTCTTCGTCGCTCAACGACGGCGCGGCGGCAATGCTTGTAGCAAGCGAGGCTGCCGTGAAACGGTATGGCTTGAAGCCTATGGCGCGGTATGTTTCCTCTGGTGCTGTTGGGGTGAATCCTCGCATCATGGGGATTGGTCCCGTATACGCATTGCCAAAAGCTCTGCAACGAGCAGGAATAAGCCTTGCAGAGCTTTCGATACTTGAACTAAACGAAGCCTTCGCCGCGCAGTCGCTGGCGTGCCTGCGGGAACTGCCCATAGACCACGCCATCGTCAATCAGCACGGCGGGGCGATTGCTCTTGGGCATCCGCTTGGCATGAGCGGGGCGCGTATTGCGGGGCATCTGGTTCGCACCATGCACCGTGAGGGCTTGCGCTACGGTGCAGCTACGCTGTGTGTTGGCGTTGGTCAGGGCTTGGCAGCAGTGTTTGAACGGGTGTAAATCACGGGTGTAAAATCTGTACTCGTGCTCAATGAATTTCACAATACAGCATGAAGCCACACGCAGCATCATCGTCAAGCCATGCAGAACAGCATCTGCGATTGTTCGAGGCACAACGCCGCGAGCTTGTTGCTATGCTTCGCCGCAAGGGAATCCGCGAAGAGGCGGTATTGGCGGCTTTGGGCAGACTACCCCGCGAGGAGTTTGTGCATCGAGCCTTCGTGATGGAGGCGTACAACGATTCTGCGTTGCCCATAGGCAACCGCCAGACGATTTCTCAGCCCTATACCGTTGCTGTCATGACCGTAGCATTGCAGGTGCAGCAGGGCGCAAAAATTCTGGAAATCGGCACTGGAAGCGGCTACCAAGCAGCACTATTGGCTCTGCTTGGGGCGCGTGTGTTCAGCATTGAACGTCATAAGTCGCTTTTTGACACGGCACTCGCCACGCTTCAACGGTTGCAGATTCCCGTTACGATGAAACTTGATGATGGTTCACTTGGCTGGCAAGAACACGCGCCGTTTGACGGCATCATTGTTACAGCAGGCGCGCCCGATGTTCCGCCCGCACTCACGCACCAGCTCACGATTGGCGGGCGTTTAGTGATTCCCGTTGGCGACAAAGCGGTGCAAAAACTCTACACCATCACTCGAACAGGTGCGGAGACCTTTGCCGCCCAGGAACATCAGGAATTCCGTTTTGTGCCGCTTGTGGGTCAAGAGGGGTGGCCGCACGAAGAATAGAGATGGAACTGCAATGCACGGCAATAATGCTTTACCAAGCAAGCCGCTCTATGTTACCTTGAAAGTTATCTTTCCGTAAAATCTTATCCCTCAAGGATTAGCACTTGACATTGGTTGCCAGAAGGTGTATTTTACTGCAACTGTGTCGTGTAATATTTGAGATTGTTTGCTTATGCGCCAACACATATCATCAAGACCGCTGCCAGCAGCCAGACCGTATTCTGTATCTCGTAACTCTCCTCGTTCAGTACACAAAACCGTCCACCACTCAGTACAAGGTGATGCCTTCGCTACCGCTCCGCCCACAACAGAAACCGATTATCAGCCAGAACCCGACAGTGCTTCGCCCTTAGGCGGCAGAGTGCTGGTGCTTAACCAAAGCTATGAACCGATGAGTGTTTGCAATGTGCAAAAAGCAATGGTGTTGCTTTTTTTGAACAAGGCAGATTTGGTCGTTGCAGACGAAGCACGAGTTATTCGTTCGGTGTCGCAGCATTTTGCCTATCCAAGCGTGATTCGCTTGCGCCGCTACATCAATGTTCCTATCAGGCGTGTGGAGCTTTCGCGTAAAAATATCCTTCGGCGCGACGGCAACCGCTGCCAGTATTGCGGTACGGTGAAAGGGCAACTGACGGTTGACCACGTTGTCCCCAAATCGCGTGGTGGTGGTGACACATGGGAAAACCTTGTTTGTGCTTGCGTGCGTTGCAACGTCAAAAAAGGCAACCGCACACCCGACGAAGCAGGCTTAAAGCTGCTCAAAACGCCGCGCCGTCCAAGCCACGTTACCTTTATCCGCAGCATTGGTGGAGAAATTGATGAACATTGGAAACCATACTTGTTTATGTCGTAGCCAGAGAATTCGTAGCCAGAGAACATTGCGTATTTCCCCACGTCCCTCTTGCTTTTGTGTGCAAAGCCCTTACAGGCTGTTGAAAAAAAAACCTACCATTGTGGTCGTTTTTTTGTAGTTTTGCACGGGTTTGACCAAGCGCGTCGCTTTAAGCGTCTGCTTTGAGAACGTACTGACTGACCATTTACAGTACACACTTGCTGCGCAAGGTTTTGGAATAACCAATTTTGGAAAATGGCTCGACGCTCACAATCACCCAACTGCGTACGCAATTTACAGTTTTTGTTTCTCCTCAATTTCTTCATAGGGAGGGTGTGATGAAAGTTATTGGCTTGTTGTTTGGTATGGAGCAATCGTTTCCGCCAGCACTGGTTGAGCGGATTAACAGCATTGCTCCGGATGGCATCCGCGCTGAGTTTGTAAAAACTGGCGGCGTAAAAATGGCAGACCTCATGAAATACGACGTTATTTTAGACCGTATTTCGCAAGACATACCGTTTTATCGCTCAATGCTCAAAAATGCCATGCTTGGTGGAACGCGGGTAGTGAACAACCCGTTCTGGTGGAGTGCAGATGACAAATTCTTCAACTATGCGCTTATGCACAAAGTTGGGGTGCCAATTCCTCCGACAGTATTGCTGCCCTCGAAAGACCATCCGCCAACGACGACGAGCGAATCTATGCGGAATCTTGTTTTTCCCCTGAATTGGGAGGAAATTTTCGACTACGTAGGTTTTCCGTCGTTCTTGAAGCCCCATGACGGCGGCGGCTGGAAGCATGTGTATAAGGTTAATAGCCCGCAAGAGTTTTTCGAGGCATACCATAAAACGGGTGATATTTGCATGACCTTGCAAAAGGGGGTGGATTTTACAGAATACTATCGCTGTTACGTGATTGGGAAAAAATACATTCACATTATGCCCTATGAGCCACGCAATCCCCATCATCTCCGTTATGTTGCAGAGTTCACACTCACACCTGCACGCAAAGCACAATTGGAAGAGTATTGCTTAAAAATCGTCAATGCGCTGGGTTATGATTTTGACACCATCGAGTTTGCTGTACAAGACGACATTCCCTACGCTATTGACTTTTTGAATCCCGCACCAGACGCGGAAGCAACCTCAGTGCAGCAAGAAAACTTTGAGTGGGTGCTTGAGCACGCAGCAAAATATCTTATAGAATTGGCACAGGAAGGTCGTCAGATTCCTGCCGAATATACGTGGAGCAACTTTTTGACATCGGGGTCAGCAAACGGAGTGTCTGCCACTGCCCCTAAAGCTGCTGCCAAAAAAGCCCCAGCCAAGAAAAAATAGCCTTGTCATCTTGAATGGCTGGAAAAACAATACGGCGGCAACCAAGATTTCTTGGTTGCCGCTGTTGGTTTTCCACATTTTCTTTTTCTAAGCATTGAAAATTTGCTATTTTGGGTGCTACTATACGGCAAACAGTTGCTCTTTTTCACGCTCTACTTGGTATGATATTATGAACACACCAACATTTCTTCAACAATTGGACGCTGTTATCGAAGAACGGAAAATGCTCGCACATCCGTTCTACGTGGCGTGGAACGAAGGCAAGCTCACGTTAGAAATGTTGCGCGAGTACGCCAAGCAGTACTACCTGCAAGTGCGCCATTTTCCAACGTTCGTGAGTGCTACTCATGCAAACTGCGACGACATGGAGGTGCGGCAAATGCTGTTGGAAAATTTAATTGAGGAAGAACACGGACCAAACAACCATCCCGAACTGTGGTTGCGTTTTGCCGACGCGCTTGGCATTAGCCGTGAAGAAATGCAAGGCACGAAATATCTCACCACGACCCGCGAGGCTATCCGCATTTCCCGTGAACTCGCGGGGCGACCAAACGTGGCAGAAGGCTTGGCGGCTCTCTATGCCTACGAATCGCAAATTCCCGCTGTAGCAACGACAAAAATTGAAGGCTTAAAGAAATACTATGGTATTGATTCCGAAGATGGACTCAGTTTTTTCACAGTTCACCAGCACGCCGACGAGATTCACAGCCGAGTTACCCGCGAGGCACTGGAACGTCTATGCCTGACGGATGAGCAACAACAAGCAGTTCTCGATGCAGCCCGTGAAGCCGCTGATGCCAATAACCTCATCTTAGATGGTGTCTATGAAGTCTATTGCCGCGATTTGCATCAAGAAACAGCTCTGGCAGCATAGCGAAAGCGTAGAAAACGTCTTTCGCATCCTCTCGTAAACACAACAAACAATAAGCAATGCCGCTTTGAGAAAATCTCTCAAAGCGGCATGCTCGTTTTGACGTTAGATGCTGTTCTTGGTTTTTTCAGGCTTCACATAAAGCCCAATTCTAGCATGGCAACTTCGCTCATCATGCTTTTGTCCCACGATGGCTCGAACACTACATTCACCACCACATCGCCCACACCCTCAATAGATTGTAAACGTTCCTCAACGTCGCCGGGTAATGAACCTGCTGCTGGACAGTTGGGCGAAGTGAGCGTCATTTCAACGGTGATGTTGTTGGCAGGATCGACATCCACAGTGTAAATCAAGCCGAGTTCGTAAATATCTACGGGAATTTCGGGGTCGTAGCATGTTTTGAGTGCAGAGACCACGCGGTCTTCCATGTCGGCAATCGAACCGTTGTTGTGAAATTCCATAGCGTTGTTTACCGTACAGTTTGTTCATTTGTTCAACTTGTTCAACCATATCTGAGCTATTGCGATTGGCTCGCTTGCTGTTGCTGAAGGAGCGAAAAAGCAACGGCATATGTTTTGATTTTTTTTATCATCGAGGCAAAGCCGTTTGTTCTGTTTGGCGACAAATGCGTGTCCAAGCCAATCTTGCTCACAAAGTCGGGTTGTGTGGCAAGAATGTCTTGCGGAGTTTTGTCCGAATACACCCTGAGCGCAAGTGCTACCAAGCCTTTGACGATAGCCGCGTCGGAATCGCCCTGAAAATGCACGCGCCCATCGCTGAGTTCTGCATGAAGCCACACCTGAGACTGACAGCCGCGTACTTTATTGTCTTCCGTGCGGAGATTATCGGGCATTGGCGGCAGTGCGCGTCCGAGAGTAATAATATGGCGGTATTTGTCTTCCCAATCGGTAATGTCCGCAAACTCTTCTACAATGCGTTCCTGAGCTTCCGCTGCGTTCATAATGGTTTGTATTAGCATTGTTAGCGTTGCGAAAAATTCCGTGGTAAATATCCGTCGCTCATAATCACTTGTTGAATGCGGTGTTTTTGACGTAAATCGGGCAGCAAGCCTTCCATATATTCTTTCAGTACTTTCAAGCGTTGGTTTTCCGAGCGCAGTTCCAGCAATTCTTGTTTGCGCAGCACGTTGAGTCCTGCTTTCTGGGCAATCGAAAAGGAAATCGTCGCATCGGGGTCTAATTCACTCAACCGGTATTCCTCCATAGCAAGAGGAAAGGCAATTTCAATAACTTCATTGTGAAGTTTGATGCATTCATACCGTAGTGTGCTATCTACATCGTGTTCCACGTCATCAAAAGGTTCTATCATTCCCACGTAGTACAGTTCTTCGCCTTCACGGAGCCCGTTGAGTGTGTAACGCTGTTTGCCCGTTACGATAATATCCATGCGCCCGTCGGGATAGGTTTTGGTAACTTCGCTTACCTCCACCGTGCAGCCTGTTTGGTAAAGTTTGGATGAATCCACAAGATTGATACCAAACGGCTTGTGTTCGGCTAATGATGCTCCAACGAGTTGTTTGTATCGAGGCTCAAAAATGTGCAAAGGCATGGATGAATTTGGAAACATCACGACGTTGAGCGGAAATAAGCCAATTTTTTCCATAGCATTTGCCCAAAAGCATATTGAAACAGATGATAAGGACTGCACGAGGTCTCGCCGAAAAACAGGCGGGTAGTCAATAATACGGTTTTCTGGCGGAAATATTGCTTTACAAGCGCATTGGCACGCCTTCGGCACGCAAAAATTGCTTGAGTGTGGGGATAGAAAGTTCGCGGAAATGAAACAAACTTGCTGCCAAAGCGGCATCAGCAAAACCGCCGTGCGGGCGGTCTGAGAGCACATCGGCAAAATGCTGCGGTGTGCCAGCACCACCAGAGGCAATAACAGGAATGGACACAGCGCAGGAAACCGCACTGGTGATAGATAATGCAAATCCCGCTTTGGTGCCGTCGTTGTCCATAGATGTCAGCAAAATTTCGCCTGCGCCGCGCTCTTCCACTTCCCGCGCCCAAGCCAGAGCATCCAATTTGGTAGGGTGTTTGCCTGCGTTGATGACCACGCGCCAGCCAGAAGGCAGTGCTGATGATGCGTTCGAGGGCGGCTCTGAGCGCACATCAATTGCCACCACCACGCACTGCGAGCCGAACTCCTGCGCTAATGCTGTGATGAGTGCGGGATTATTGACCGCAGAAGAGTTGATAGACACTTTATCTGCACCAGCGTTGAGCAGTGCAGAAACGTCCTGCACGCTACGGATGCCACCGCCCACCGTGAAAGGAATATTGATGTGCTGTGCCACGCTGCGAACCATGTCTATAAATGTTGAACGCCCTTCGAGCGTAGCAGTGATGTCCAAAAACACGAGTTCATCCGCGCCTTCGGCAGCATAGAACGCGCCAAGTTCAACGGCATCGCCAGCATGGCGCAGATTCTCAAAATTCACCCCTTTTACGGTCATGCCGTCTTTCACGTCCAAACAAGGAATAATGCGTTTTGTGAGCATAGGACATCTTCACATTAGACTGTCAAAAACGGCTTCAAATCTTGCAAGGTCAATGTACCTTCATACAAAGCACGTCCAATAATTGCCCCAAACAACTCCATGGATTGTAATCGCTCCAATTCTTGGGTGGAGGACACGCCGCCGCTTGCTATCAAACGCAGCGTAGGGCGTTCGGCGCGAATGCGAGCGTAAAGTTCTTCCGCTGAACCGCCAAGCATCCCGTCTTTGCTGATGTCTGTACACATGACGTACTGCACACCGCAGGCTTCGTATTCGGCGAGATACTCCATAAGCGACAGTTCGGTGTGTTCTTCCCAACCACTGACGGCAATTTTTTCATCTTTGGCATCGGCGGCAAGAATAATGCGTTCTGCGCCATAGTCTTGAAGCCAGCGCAAGAACGTTTCACGCTGCTTTGCTGCCACGCTACCCACGGTGATTTGTCGTGCGCCACATTCAAAGGCAATCCGAACATCGTCATCAGACTGGATGCCGCCGCCAAAGTCTATGTGCAACTGCTCTGCTGTGCGAACGATGGTTTCCAGCGTGCGATAATTTACCACGCGCTTTGCTTTTGCACCGTCCAAATCCACGACGTGCAGCCGCGTACAGCCTGCGTCCTGAAACCGCAGGGCAACATCGGCAGGATGTTCGTCATAGACCGTTTTGCTGCCGTAGTTTCCCTGTGCAAGCCGCACGCATTTGCCTTCAATAATGTCTATGGCGGGAATAATGTGCATGGAGGAGAGTAATTTGGTACGTCTTCGTTATACGTCTTTCGTTATTTTACTAGTGGCAAGGTAAAAGAAAACGTTGATCCCACATCAATAAGACTTTCTACCTTAAGCGTTGTATTGTGTTTTTCCAAAATTTCTCGGCAGAACAGCACACCCAAGCCTGTGCCTTTTTCGCCTGCCGTTCCACGTGAAGAGTGTTGAATACCTGAGACGAGGTCGGACTTAAACATGCGGGCAATCTCCTCAGCACTCATGCCGACACCGGAGTCTTTGACGGAAATCGTTACGCTTTTTTCTCCCTCTATACTTGCTGCCACATCAATTGTGCCGCCCGGACGGGTGAACTTGAGCGCGTTGGAAATCAAATTCCGCAAGACAACCTGTATCATATTGCTGTCGGCAAGAACGTGGGTGTCTGGTGGAATAGAGCAGCTAATTTCAATAGTTTTGTGTGCTGCCATGCTGGAATACTGCATAATAACCCGCAAAGCGGTCTCGCCAATATTGACGGAACTCAACACTGGAACCATCCCACTGGCTTGCAGGCGTGACCACTCGACGAATGAATCCAGCAGACCGTAGGTGGACTGAACGGATTCCTTCATCAAGTCTGCAACCTCTTGCAGCCGTTCGACGGACATTTCGTCAAGTTTTTTCGAGAGCATCTCCGACAGCCCCATCACGCCTGCAAACGAGCTTTTAAGGTCATGCGTAACAAGGGAAAAAAACTTGTCTTGCGAGCGCGAGTACTGCTTTTCGATTTTTTTCTCTAAAGTGCGGCGTGTGGTGTCGTGGCGGCGTAGTCGTGCGGCGATTGCTTGGACAAGCTCTTGTGCGCTAAAGGGCTTTATCAGGTAATCATCGGCACCCAAGTTCATGCCCTCACGCATATCCGATTTGTCTGCCTTTGCCGAAAGAAATAAAAATGGTGTGTCGGCAGTGGGAGCGTAGGCACGAAGTTGCTCTAAAACCCCGTAGCCATCCAGCTCTGGCATGACAATGTCGCACACAATCAACGTGGGATTATGCTGTTTTGCTAACGCTACGCCTTCAACCCCGTTCTCTGCCTCGAAAGTTTTGTAGCCTTCGAGTTTCAGCACCAAATTAATTTGGGTGCGAATGTGCCTGTTGTCGTCAATAATTAACACCGAAAGCATTGCTGACTCCGTTTCTTGTTCTTGGTTCAAGGGTTCAAAAATTCATCATGTACCCACTGTGCGATTTTGCGATTTGCTAGGTTGCTGATGGTCTGCACCACGCGACCGCAATCCTGGCACTGGTTGCTGGTAGATTACGTTTAGATGAGTTCTTTCCGTACAGGCTCTAAGCGATTCGACATCGTTGCCAAGCGTGCTAAACGTTCGATATGATGTTCCTGAACTTGATGCGGTAGCAAGCGATATTCCCAGTTTCCATCGGCTTTGCCCGGAAAATTCATGCGAAATTCTGTGCCAAGCGTGAGAACGTCTTGCATAGGCGTAATAGCAAACAAGGCTGTTGAAAGCATGGCAGCACGAATCATTTCCCACACAACTTCTTCTTCGCTGCCGGCACGGAGGTACTCCAAAGCGTTTTGTTGTGCCTTGCGCTGGGCATTGCGGAACCAGCCCAGCGTCGTGTCGTTGTCGTGTGTGCCAGTGTACACCACGCTGTCAGTCTCGAAATTATGTGGCATAAACGGGTCTGCTGGATTGCAGGCTTCGTAGCCAAATTGCAAAATTTTCATGCCCGGCATGTTGAATTTTTTGCGGAGCAATGTTACTTCCGGCGTAATATCGCCTAAATCTTCAGCAATCACCGACAGCGAACCGCCAAATTTTTTGAGCATCGTATTGAAGAGGTTTTCGCCCGGTGCTTTGACCCATTGGCCTTTGATAGCTGTGGTTTCGCCAGCAGGAATTTCCCAAAAATCCTCAAAGGCACGAAAATGGTCTATCCGCACGATGTCGTAGAGTTCAAAGCATTTCTCGAAGCGTCTGCCCCACCATGCAAAACCGTCGCGTTCCATCGATTCCCAGTTGTAGTGCGGGTTACCCCACAGTTGTCCCGTTGCCGAAAAATAATCTGGCGGCACGCCAGCAACGACGACAGGTTTGCCGTTGCTATCAAGACGAAAGGCTTCGTTGTGTGACCAAACATCAGCAGAGTCGTAGGCAACAAAAATGGGGATGTCGCCCACCATCGCAATGCCCTTGCTGTGAGCATAGCTGCGGAGAGCCTTCCACTGCACGACAAATTCGTACTGCAAAAACTTGTGAAATTCTATGACATCAGCCAGTTCTTTTTTGGCAGTGTTGAGTGCGGCAGATTGTTTCATACGCACATCAGCAGACCAGTTTCCCCAGGACTCGCCGCCAAATCGGTCGAATTTGAGTGCGGTAAAGAGCGCGTAATCGTCGAGCCAATCCGCGTTTGCCTTGCAAAAAGCGGGATAGTCTTTTTGGTCTTCGGCGGATGCATGGCTTTTGAAGCGTTCAAACGCTTTTCGCAATAAAGCCATTTTGTACGGAACGACGTGTTCAAAATCCACCCGATGCTCAGGAAAATGGGGAACGTGAGCGATATCGTCATTGGTCAGATAACCGCGCTGGTGTAGTGCATCGGGGCTGATAAGCAAATGATTACATGCCATTGCGGAGTAGGAATAATAGGGGCTGTTGCCGTAGCCCGTAGGAGTGAGCGGCAGTACCTGCCAAATGCGCTGTTTTGCTGCTGCTAAAAAATCTACGAATTGATAGGCTGCTTTGCCCAGGTCGCCAATACCATAGCGGCTTGGCAGCGAGGTGATGTGCATCAATATTCCCGATGAGCGCGTAAACAGAGTTTCGTGGGTCATAGCGTGTCTGGTTCAGAACTGTGAAGAAATGAGGTTTTCAAGATACCATGCAAATACTGTTTGACTTACAAAAATAGCAAAAATTGAACGCCTGACGCAGAAATGCAAAGGATTTTTCATGCAGGCAGGTTCACGGGGGTAATGGTACGGTAAAAGGCAAAGGCAATGTACAAGCAAGAACTGTGTAAACAGATTTTTTTGTAGATTGTGGATGCTTAAAAACTGGAGTTGTCTAACATTTTAACAATGAGCGCAGAGAGCGCGGAGAACGCAGAGAAATTATGAGCAGAGAAAAGTATGTTCGACGAGTGGGGAACAAGATATTGTCCTGCTTCTCTGCGCCCTCGGCGTTCTCTGCGCTTAAAACTTTAGACAACTTCACTTAAAAAATATCGCTCAGTCAAACGCTATCCTGCGCTTATTCTGCATCATGGTTATTGGATAACGGTACAATGCGCTTGCAAATGTTCGTATACCTTGTCGTTGTCATAGGGCTGATAGGTGCTGCCGTGATGACGGTGGTCTTCAAGCAGACCTCCCTGCCATTGTGGGCACTGGAGGAGGTGATTGAACGCGGTTATGCCGTGCCGTCGCGTTCAGTCTTCGAGGTTGCTCATCTGCTGCGTTCGGCTGGAGCTGAGCGCGTACTGTTGTTGGACGCGCGAGAGATTGATGAATACAAGGTTAGTCATCTTGCAGGCGCGCAACATCTTGCGCCGAATATATTGCCAGAGGAATTTCTTCAGCGTTACGGAGCAGCACTTCGGGGCAAGCGCGTTATTATCTACTGTTCGGTGGGCAAGCGTAGCAGCGATGCTGCCGCGAGGCTTTCGCAAGCAGCGCAAAAAGCAGGAGCAGTAGAGTGTGCCAATATGCGCGGGGGAATTTTTCGGTGGTACACCGAGCAGTTTGAACTTGTGGACACAAGCGGTCAAGCCACTCGTGCGCTGCACAAGTTTGACCGTTTTTGGGGGATGTTTGTACCAGAACGACCGTAAACACTGGCAGATAGTCCGCGCCAAAACTATGCCTTTGGCTTGCTCATGCGGTGGCGTACGAACTCTATCACGCCAGGCAAAATAGACAAAATGACGATACCAATAATGACGAAGGTGAAGTTGCGTTTTACGATAGGAATATTGCCAAAAAAATAGCCCATGTACACAAACGAAGCTACCCAAACAATCCCACCAAGAACGTTATACGTAAGAAATTTTCCGTACTGCATTGTGCCAATGCCCGCCACAAACGGGGCAAACGTGCGAACAATGGGCGCAAACCGCGCAAAGATAATCGTTTTGCCGCCATGCTTTGCGTAAAAGCGTTCGGTGTATTCGATGTGTTCACGCTTAATGGAAGGGAAGCGTTTGAGCACATTGAGCCCTGCGGTTGCGCCGACGGAATAATTGACCGTATCGCCCACAATTGCTGCAATCGAGAGCAGCACAACCGTTAGCAAGGGGTCTAACGCGCCTGTGGCAGCAGCCAACGTACCTGTGGCAAACAACAATGAATCGCCGGGCAAAAACGGTGCAACGACCAATCCTGTTTCGGCAAAAATAATAAGAAACAAAATAGCATATGTCCATGTGCCGTAAGCGGTCATAATTTCCCCAAGATGGGTGTCTAAGTGGAGAAACATATCCACAAGCGATGTAAGAGCTTCCATAACGACGTAGTGTGAAAATGAACAAACAGTGGCGCACTTGATGATTGTGTGTGATTGCGTACACCACGGAGTTGTCTAACATTTTAACAACGAGCGCAGAGAGCGCGGAGAACGCAGAGAAATTATGAGCAGAGAAAAGTATGTTCGACGAGTGGAGAACAAGATATTGCCCTGCTTCTCTGCGCCCTCGGCGTTCTCTGCGCTTAAAACTTTAGACAACTTCCACGATAAAGCGCAAAACTTACAAAAAAATCTGCTTTTGCTTGCATCTGTTTTTGCTCTCCGTTTTCTGTCGGTTGTTTTCGTTGTATATTGCAGGCGATGCACAGTATACAACACCTTCGACACGTTTACCAACGCCGATTATCACGTATGAAACTTTGGGCAAAAGACACAACAGCAACACACGAGCTTGTGGAACGCTTCACCGTGGGCAACGATCGCCAAATGGACGTACTCTTGGCAGAGTGGGACGTGATTGGCTCACTGGCGCACACACAAATGCTCGAAAGCATTGGCTTGCTAACGCACGAGGAACGGCGTGTGCTGCACCAAGAACTCAAGCACCTGTTGGCAACCGTGCGCTCTGGAGGCTTTGTGATTGACGAGGGTGTAGAGGATGTCCATTCCCAAGTGGAGTTTCTGCTGACTGAACGCTTGGGCGACGTGGGAAAAAAAATTCATAGCGGACGCTCGCGCAATGACCAAGTGTTGGTGGACATAAAGTTATTGCTGCGCCACGAAATTCAGCAGATTGTTACCGTTGTGTTGCAACTGTTTACCTGTTTGCAAGAACTTAGTGAACGCCACAAACACCTGCTTATGCCCGGCTATACCCATTTGCAAATTGCCATGCCGTCATCCTTTGGGTTGTGGTTTGGTGCGTATGCCGAAAGCCTTGTGGATGACGTAACCATGCTGCACGCCGCGTATAGTGTGGTCAATAAAAATCCTCTTGGCTCGGCGGCTGGCTACGGCTCGTCGTTTCCACTCAATCGTACCATGACCACAGAGTTATTGGGGTTTGCCACGCTGAATTACAACGTGGTCTATGCCCAAATGGGGCGTGGCAAAGCAGAGCGCATCACCGCTCAGGCTCTGGCATCGGTGGCGGCAACGCTTGGCAGATTAGCTATGGACGTAACGCTGTTTATGAATCAGAACTTCGGATTTGTGCGCTTTCCCGATACCCTCACCACAGGCTCCAGTATCATGCCTCACAAAAAAAATCCTGACGTGTTTGAGCTTATCCGTGCTCGCTGCAACAAGCTGCAAGCACTGCCGAATGAAATCGCCATGATATGCACCAACTTGCCTGTGGGCTATCACCGTGATATGCAAATCCTGAAAGAATCCCTATTCCCCGCTTTTGAAATGCTCCGTTCGTGTGTTGAGATGGCAAGTTTTGCACTGAGCCAGATTCACGTGCAGGAGAACATTTTGCACGATGAACGGTATGCCTATGTGTTTAGCGTCGAGGAGGTCAATCAACGGGTTATTGAGGGGATGTCCTTCCGTGAGGCATACAAACACGTGGGCAACGCGATTGCTGAGGGGACGTTTGTGCCACCGAGCAGCATCAACCACACCCACGAAGGCAGCATTGGCAACCTCTGCACGGCAGAAATTCGTTTGCAAATGGAGCATGAACTGGCAAAATTTCCCTTTGCAGCCGTAGCCGCAGCGTTGGAGCGTTTGACAGCGTGAAGAAACGACGTGCAGAAGATGCTCAAAACACCGAAGCAGACACAGAAAGGGTTAGGGCTGGTTGCTGTTTCTCCAGACAGGATGGTGCAGCATTTTTCAGAGATGCGTCATGCTCGCCGGAGTGTTAAAACGGTGATTTCCGGCGGAATACCCAATCGAAATGGCACGCCCGTGCTGCCCACGCCGCGATTAACGTAGAGATGCTGTTTGGCGGGATGGATGGTCGAAGGCTGTTCGGCTGCAGAGTCATCGGTGTCGGCGTACAGCCCTGCGTATTGTTTATACAGAAACGTTGCTGGTGTGAGTTCAACGCCAAAGGCTTGTACGCCAAGCTGACCGCCGTGCGTGTGTCCGGCAAGCATAAGTTCAACGCTGATGCCGTGGGTGATTTTGCCGCGCACTTCTCTGTCCCAAAGCGTTGGGTCGTGTGCCATGAGAATAGTCGGATATTCGGGCTGCAACCCAGAGAGCGTTTTGGTCAAATCGCCGTAGTTTTGGCGCAGCCCAACGTTGTCATTGCCTGCTACTTGCAGTCGTGAACCGTCGAGGTTGAGCGTGTGGTTTTGGTTAACGAGTAACTGCACACCAGCACCACGCAGTGCCGAACAGATGTCGTCCAAGTCTATCGAATGGGCATAGTGGTCGTGGTTTCCCAGTGAACCAAACACGCCAAGCGGCGCAACGGGCTGTAACAGCGACGGCGTGCAGAGCCGCTCAATGTGTGGCAAGACAAGGGGCAGTTCTCGCGCCCGAAAATTGACCCAATCGCCTGTAATCATGAGCATATCGCTGTGCAAACTGCTCACGATGCGGCACATCTCTTGAATGGGACGGTCAGTCCAAAACGAGCCCGCGTGAATATCGGAAATTTGTGTGATAGTTAAGCCTTCAAGTTGGCGTGGAAGCCCTACAATCGGCACATCCACCCGATAGACCTGAAAATCGTAGGACGTATCGAGTGCATTGTAGCCCAACGCCAGCATTGGCGAAGCCGAAGCTACCCAACCAGCCGCACTGATGCTTTGATGCAAAAATGCACGACGGCTTGATAGCAGCGTTGATGGTGGAAGGCTATGACGGTCGGAGGTGGTATGGTGAACAGAGCTATTGTCTGTGGGCTTTGCGAATATTTTTGGGTTCTTGAGCACGAAGCGTTCCAAGGCACTAAACACTTGCCGAGCCAATACGAACAGGGCTAACGGCAACTTTGGTGCGTACCACAAAGCAAGCACCACGTGAAAAGTTTTGTTCAGCAGCGACGGCGTGTGCTGCGTCTGGCGCATCCATAGCGTAAGCGGGACAATCACTACCATCAAAAGTGCCAGTATGAGCGGAACACGATACCACCATTGCGACCACCCGCGTTCGGCAACAACACGCTTCCATGCCCGCAAGACATACCAATCCAGCAGACTGCCCACAATGACGACTGTTGCTGAAAAAGCAGCAATACGGAGCATATACTCTGCGGTGGTCATGGCAACACCTCCTAAAGACTCAGTTCTCGTCTCAGTTTTCATCAATGACAAACTCTACGCGGCGATTTTGTTGTCGCCCTTCTTCTCTATCATTGCTGGCAATGGGCTTTTCAGCAGCGAAGCCTTTGACGGCAAGGCGTTTACCCGCGATGCCTTGCTGCATCAAAAAATCTGCCACTGCTTGAGCGCGTTTGTGCGAAAGCGCGAGATTGGTTTTTGCCGAACCTGTGTTGTCGGTGTGCCCGGCAATGGTAATCATCATTGCTGGGTTTTCTTTGAGCATGGCTACAATTCTCATCAGCTCAGGTTCGGACGCAACTTCCAAGTCAGCTTTGTTGGTGGCAAAGAAGATGTTGTTCATAAGCACGGATTCGCCTTTCGCTGCTTTGACCAAGCGCAAATCGCGCTTCTGTTCTCTGTATTGCGTGACCGAACGAAGGTCAAGATTTTCGCTAATGGCTATAAAACCATCGGCTTCGGCTCTAAATCCGTATATCTCGCCTGCCGGTAGTGTAATGCTGTACCTGCCCGTGAGCGAATCGCTGCGGGCAATGCCGAGTTCTTTGCCAAGCTGGCTGCTGCTGGAAAGAAGTTCATAACGAATCAGTGCGCCAATCGGTTTTTGAGTTTTAGCGTTGATGGTTTTGCCCGAAATCAACACGACCGGACGCGGGCGCAACACCTCTGGCACAGGAATACGAAAAATGTCGCTGCCACCGAACGAGTTTTTTTCCGAGACAAAATAAGCGTATTCGCCAGAGGCAGGCAGCGAAAAATACGCATCCCAGTCGTCGGTGTTCACCGCCGGACCTAAATTTTGCGGCTCAGACCAGCGCGTCCATGTTGAGTCCAAGCGGCGAGTAATAAAAATGTCGTTGCTGCCGTAGCCGTTGTGACCATCGGACGAAAAATACAGCGTTTTGCCATCACTTGCCAAAAATGCCGTGCCTTCGTCGCCTGCGGTGTTAATATCTGCACCCAAGTTGCGCGGTGCCGACCACTTACCATCGGGCTGCAGAAAGCTCACGTACAAGTCCAACCCGCCGAACGACGGCACGCGCTCCAGTGCCATAAGCAGCGTTTTGCCGTCCGAGCCAAGCGAATAGCTGGCAAATTGTTTGGTCTGAAAATCCTGAATGACTTGTTTGACGGGCTGACTCCATCCTGTTGTTGTGCGGTAGCTCATCGAAACACCAGCCGCCATACGCCCTCCGGGTAAATAGACGTTTGCTACCAGCATGGTATTGCCATCGGGCAAAATAGCGCAGGCAAAGTTAGGTTCGGCATTATTGAGTGGTTCGCCAAGCGGCAGAGCCTGACCCCAACGGGGCTTGGGTAATGTTGTACCGTCGGCAGCAGTGTCTATGCGTTCTGCAAACCATATGTCCTCAGCTTTTTGTGCACCTATGTTTTGTGGGTGATGTTTGCGGCAAAAGTAGAGAGTTTTGCCATCAGGTGCGATAATAGGGAAAAGCTCTTTTGCCTCAGAATTGACCGCGCTTCCAAGGTTTTCCATAGGAATAGACACAGGCATACCCGGCACGACGTTGATGTCGGCACGAATGCTGTCAGTGCCAGTGCCGAGAGCAATAGCGTCTATTTCGTTTTGCCCGGGCGTAAGCCCCACGTTCAGCACTACTTCTACCTCGCTCACCTTAAAAGCTCGCGGTGCAAATATCACATTGAACATGCGCCACGCCTGTTGTAGCTCTTGTGGTAGTGCTTTATAGACCGTATCGCGTTCACCTTGTTCACCATAGATGATAATAGCGGTGATTGCGCCCGGATGCCAGTTTTCTGCCACTGCTACTTGCCGAGCCACCACGGGGACAGCAAAACCCACGCGGAGATTGTCGGTGATGCTCACGGGAAACTTATGCACATCTTTGCCTGATGCCCATGAACAAGGATTGGTTTCGCCTGCATGAGAGCGCATATTGGGCTTGCCCAACAGTTGTTCCGCCGAATACGCCCCCGAAGGCTGAAGTTGCGAACTTATTCGCGCTAACCGCGAAGCCCATTGCACAGAAGGTGCTTGAGCTGACGATGATGGAGATACGGGAGACGCAAAGCCTTGTGCAGCGACTGCACTCAAACCAACCATGCCGTGAACCAGTGTTGCCACAACCACGACGGCGGAGAGAAGACCAACGGTGGTTGGATAAATTTCTGTGTTGGTGCAATGCTTCATGCTCTTGAGTTCAGAGTACGACGATTTGTGGAACAATCATTGAACACGTGTTTGACCCCAACGCTTGCTCATTGGTTGAACGGGAACAAACTGCGAACAAACATAGCGGTGCCGCAAGTTACGAAATTTTGAGAGGATTCGAGGTATTGGTATCTGCGTCCAGACCAAGCACTTTTTCTTACCACGGATTCTGAGCGCGGACGAAGACAGACGAAGACTTGCCGGCATGAACTTGACATCATCAAAAAAAACCGTAGATTAGTGCTGCCAAACGCAAACTCAACCACTGCCCACTCAAGCGCACCGCCAATGTTCTCCAAAGAATTCACTGATGGCTTGCTGAAGCCGATTGCTCCAAAAAATCGTGATTTTTTTCTGCGCGTGTATGAAATCGTTGCTCACGTTCCCTATGGGCGTGTAACCACCTATGGGCATATTGCGGCGGCATTGGGCGCGAAGTCTTCAGCACGGCTTGTGGGCTATGCACTCAACGCGGTGGTAAGCTATGACCGCCGCCACTTGCCCTGCCACCGGGTCATCAACCGCAATGGAGAGCTTTCAGGCAAACACCATTTTGAAACGCCAACGCTTATGCGAGAATTGTTGGAAGCCGAAGGTGTAGAGTTTGTGGGCGACGCAGTGAACTTAGAAAAACATTTGTGGATACCTCAACCGATGGAATAAAGAATGCAAGGTTCGCGTGCAACGATAGTCGTTCCGAATATGCCGGGTTCGTGTCTGCGCTTTGTGGGCGTAGTGAGCGCGGTGAGCGTGTATTGGTGCGTGATGGTCAGTGTCGTGGCAGCCGTTGTTGCCCAACCGCGCGACACGGTGCGTGTGGATTTGAGCCGACCCGAAGCCGTAAGTTCGCGGTATCCGTTGTGGCAAAACGCTGTGTATCGTTGGACGGTGGTGGGGCGGGGCAATATTGGGCAAATTCAAGAAATTGACGCACGGTTTGTTCGTAATGCGCTTGTGCCGCCTGTTACTGGCTTGCCCGAACGTCCTAAATTGCCACTGTCTGACAACGGCACAGCAGGCGCACAAGCCTGTCAGCAACCAGCCAATCAGGGGTTGTGCGATATTTATTTTGCCACTAATGCGCTCAGAACATCGGCTTTCCAACAACCGCCGCAACTCGACCGTGCATTTCGCGTGAGTAATGCCGCTGGAATGCGCCCTTACGCTTTTGTGCCTGATAACGACACGCTTCAAGACAATGCCACGTACACGCTTTCAGTGCGCGGCGCAGACATTCCCGCACAGTTTATCTTTGTGGAGCAACTTGGCGGCGCGAACGTGTATGGCGATAATTTCACCAATAATCGCCCAACGACCTTCACGGTGCTTGTGGAGCGTGTCAGCCCTGAACTTATGGTGCTGGATGTGCCAACAGTGCGCTTCGGAACAACAACGCTCACCGAACGCCGAGCGCAGATTTTGAACGATGTGAACCTGCAATCCGCCAACCGTCAAGTGTACAGGCGCGACACGATTGACTTTGGCAGTTTGGCGCAGGGTGATGAACTTACCATTACTCGTGAGCTACGCAATCGCGGCATCAATCCGTTGCAAATCCTTGCTATTCGGCGTTTCCCAGCGAATATTAATTTTCGGTTTTTGCCAAGCGGCACCGAAGGATTTCCCCGCACATTAGAACGCGAACGTGACATCAACACGATGGACTTTACCTTTTCGCCGCGCATGTTGGGTGCGTTTGAAGATTCGGTGGTCATTGCTACAAACGACCCCACGCAAACACCTGATGGGCGTGGCGGCTTCACCTTTACGTTCGTGCTGCGCGGGCGGTGCGTGGAGCGCACGCTGCTGACAACGCTCATAGACTTGAACTTTGATGACGTGCGTGTGCAAAGCCCACCTGCAAGCCGATTGGTGGCTTTAAGCAATAGCGGCTCTACACCCATTGTGCTACAACGGGTGCTGCCGCCTGTGGCACCGTTTTCATTTCAGGTGAATGCCTTTTTACCAGCTACGCTGCAACCCGGAAATTTACTGCCCATTAGCGGTACGTTTGCACCCGTGCGCTTTGGCAACGCTTCTGCGGTGGCGGTGATTCAGGGCGAGAATATGCCCGATGTGCGGGTGCTGCTGCGCGGGCGCGGTGTGCAAAGTGCCGTAGCGGTGCAAAATGCTCAAGCACCAGCGGCTGATACGATAGATTTTGGCGCAATTTCCCGCGAAACCAGTTCTGACCGCGTGGTCGTTGTGCAAAACTTGGGCAATCTGGGTATTATTGTGCGCCCAACACTGGAGGTGTCGCCAAACGGCAGCGCATTAGACCCGACGGAGTTCCGTTTGGTGGATTTTCCGCCGCGTGACAGTTCTATCGAAGAAGGCGGCCGCCGCGAGGCTCTGATTCGGTTTCGTGCTGAACCCAACAGTCCGCTGGGTGCGCGAGAAGCCATTTTGAACGTGCAAATCGTCGAAAATGACGCTCGTATTCCCGTGCAAACACGGCGTTTTATCTTGATTGGCAGGTTGACCTCCGTGTTTGCTGCCGAACGGGAAAGCCAGCCTTCGCAGTCGAGCGAACACCTGTGGTTTGATTCCGTGTATGTGGGCAGGGAACGTCGGCAAGCGGTTTCGATGCGCAATATTTCTCGGCAACCCATTACGCTTGTGCGGCAAGCAATCCTGCCTATTGCCCCCACTGTTGCTTCGGAATTTGCTATGGACAGCTTGCGGCAGCGCGTATTTGCCAGCAATCAGCGAGAAACTCTTGTGCTGCGGTACACACCAAACTCTCGAGGGCGCGACACGGCAATGTACGAAGCACGGTACGACACACCCATGACGCTGAACGAGTTTACACGCATTTTTCTCAGTGGCGTGGGCGTGGAACAGCAGTTTGACCTCGTTTCTGCCTTCCCCGACCCGCCTTTTGCGCGGGCAAGTGTGTCCGTGCTACGCGGACGCACTGCGCAGGTATTTGACACGGTGGACGTTGGCGATGTGCGTGTGGGAACAGAAAAAACTGTCAATATCGTTTTCCGCAACAATGGCAATCTGCCGTATCAGGTGCGGAATCAATTTCCTACTGCCATTGCGCCGCGCACGGTGTTGAGTGATGGTGTCATGAGGATTCAATCAGCCTTTGGCTCACGCGGCGGCGTGGCTGTGGGCGCGGACGATAACTCGCTCGTGGTGCGGTTTCGCCCAACAAGCGAGGGCGAGGTCTTGCTCCAATATACCATCGAAAGCGACATTCAAAGCCGCATTCCCACAGCACCCGATTCGGTGCTGCAACGGGTGTTTATCATTCGTGGACGCGGTGTACAGCCCGTGATTGTCGTTCCCACAACGACCGTCAGGTTTGATAATGTTCTGTTTACGCCCACTTGCAACAACACCGTTCGTACCACCGTGCCTATCAGCAATCGTGGCACTGCAGAACTGCTCATTACCAATATCTTGATTGAACGCTCCACCAGCACGGCAGTCTTCGCGCTTGACCAAACCACCCTGCCGTCGTTTAGTTTAGCGGCGGGAACGAGTGCGTCAATAACTGTGCAATTTACGCCCCCAAACGTGGGAAGGTTTGCCGAGCAATTGCTTATTCTTAGCAATGCACCACCACCGAACGATACCGTTCGGCTGCGCTTAGAAGGCAGTTCAGTGGCACGTGCTTCGGTGAGTTTGCAGAGTGATAGCTTGCGTGTTCGCCCCGGAACAGAAATTCGTGTGCCAATACTTGTGAGTTCTACTGCGGCAACCAATCCACTCACGCGAGTAAGCCAAGCGGAATTCCAACTGTCGTTCGACGAAACACTCTTAGAATATGTCGGGCAGCCCATCACAGGCGGCACAGCCAGCGAAGGCGCGGAGTCGGTCAGCGTTACGCCGCTGCGCGGCGGTATTCGGCTCAGGCTTGCGAATCAGTCTAAAGAGTTTTTGCCACGAACTCGTCTGGTGGAATTGCGCTTCAAAACGTATCTGGGAACACAGATGTCGTCGGCACTGTCGCTCTCAAATGTGCGTTTTGGCAATGCCAATTGCGCTGAGTTGCTTGAGGTTGCTGGCACACGCAACGGCATTGTGCAGTTGGACAGTGTATGCAATTTGGAAGCAAAGGTCAATGCAGGAACGCTGACTGTTGCTATTACCAAGCACTTCGCGCCGAATCCTGTTGAAAGCGAGGCGGAACTGGAATTCGAAGTACTGCGAACCACAAAACTGCGCCTTGTACTATTCAATGCTCAGGGCGAGCAGCATACTGTGCTTGCCGAAGGTGAATATCGTGCAGGACATCACACTGTGCGGCTGCCGCGAGAACGCTTGAGTTCAGGCGTGTATTTTTACGAACTTCGTGCAGGCGCAGAGTGTCAACGGGGGAGCGTTGTGGTTTGGCGATAAATGCGCACAAATGGTCTCCGCCAGACACGTTACCAAGGCAAACGCTCCAGCATCAACACACACGCAATGCCACCCGCCGCGCTTGAAAGCATGAGCGACCAGTCGCGGCGCGGCTGCCCCAGTACACGCAGCATACACCACGTGAGCACCAGCACTACCGCCACGATGAGGAGTTGTCCGAGTTCCAGACCAACATTGAACGCAAAAAGCTGCCCGATAATGCGTTCATTTGCTCCAAGCAGGCTTTTCAGGTAGGTCGAAAATCCCAGACCGTGAATCAAGCCAAACGCCGCCGCGAGCAGATATGAACGCTGCTCTTGGCGTTTGTGGTGCTGAAATGCTGCTTCACCGCTTTGCTGGACGGTAATAATGTTGATAATGCACGTCAGGACAATTGTCAGAGGAATCAAGAATTCCACCCACGCTGACGGCAGCAGGATAACGTTCAGCGTGGAAAGCGCAAGCGTGACGGAATGACCAAGTGTAAATGCCGTTACAAGCCAAAGCAAACGCCGCCAGTCGGCTGCTGTGTACAGCGCACACAAACCCGTGATAAACACAATGTGGTCGTAGCCCTTGACATCGGCAATGTGTTCAAAACCAAGCCGTGCGTACATGAACAATTCTGAATCCATAGTTGTTCAGCGTTCAGGTTCAAAGAAAAAAGCAAAAACGTTGCAACAACGATAAACAAGAGCGGTCAATTTACGTATTGTTGCGCACACTTGCTACGACGAAAATCTTCGGCGGGAATGTTGCGATGGGAACGTTTCTCGGTGTTTGCCAGTTTAGAAAGATTGGCGTAAGTTTGTAGTCTTTTACGTAGATTCTTTTTCACTGCCAACGGAGTTCATGGTACACTCTCAGCCTTTAAAACGCTCATTTCTTGAACGCCTTACAGACCCACTGCCGCTTATTACCGATGGGTCAATGGCAACGGAACTTGCAGCCCGCACCAATGCTAAATCTGCGTCTAACATGATAGAGTTCCCGCCGTGTCTGTACAACATCAAGAATCCTGTATTGGTGGAAACCATTCACCGTGAGTTTGTGGATGCTGGTGCAACGCTCATTCACACCAATACCGAACACGCCAATCGGCTGACGCTGGAACGATACAACCTTGCCGACAAGGTGTATGAATTCAACCGCAAGGGGGTGTGGATAGCACGGTGTGCCGCACTACACAGGGCGTACATTGCGGGCGTGATTGGTCCGGTGGGAAAATTTCTCGCGCCGCTCGGTGGGTTACAGCCGCAAGACGTTCGCCAAGCGTTTATTGACCAAGCCATAGCACTGGTGGATGGAGGCGCGGACGCGATTGCGCTCAAATCGTTTATTGACGTCGATGAGCTTGAAATTGCCATTGATGCCGTCAAATTTGTCGCTCCTGAGATTCCCATTATTGCCCAAAAAACATTTCCTGAAGATGGTGCGGTGCTTGCCACATCGTACCCCAGCGATGTTGCCAAACGTCTTGTAGCCAAAGGCGTTGCTGTGCTTGGTACAAACGGCACGGTAGGTCCGCAGCGCATGATGGACATTGTCAAAGGATTAGTCGTCGAGGCAAGGCGTGCCGCAGTTCCGCTTATCGCGCAGCCGGAGATTGGTATTCCTACGCTTGTAGATGGCAAAGCCTTCTACAACGGCGACCCAGACTATGTAGCGCGTTCGGTGCGGCGGCTTGCCGAGGCTGGTGCGCTGATTATTGGTGCCGAAGGCGGCGCGACCACAGAGCATATTCGCGCTATCGCCCAAGCTGTTCAAGGGGTGGCAGTAGGCAGTATGACTATTGAAGTCAAGCCCGCCAAAGCCGAACAATCCTTGCCGCCAGCCGAAGACGGAAGAACGCAGTTCTCGCGAAGTCTGGGTAAAAAATTTGTGGCAACGGTAGAATTAGACGTGCCGCGCGGCTTGGATTTATCGAGTATCATCGAAGGCGCACGGTATTTGAAAGAACACGGTTTGGACGCGGTGAACATCTCCGACGGTGCGCGGGCGCGGCTCAGGATGAGTTCTATCGCTATTGCACAGATTGTACAATCGCAAGTCGGTATTGAGTGCCACGCGCACCTTGCCTGCCGCGACCGTAACATGATTGGTTTGCAATCGGAAGTGCTGGGTGCGCACGCTATGGGTGTGAAAAACATTCTTGCCGTTACGGGCGACCCCGCACAAATTGGCGATTATCCATATGCTACGTCGGTATATGATGTGGACGCTATCGGCTTAATTCGCGCCTTGGGGCAAATGAACAAGGGCAAAGACCTGATGGGCAATCCGATTGGCTCGTACACGCAGTTTTGTATTGGCTGCGGCTGCAATCCTGTGGCATATGATATGGAGCGCGAAGTTCGCCGTTTGGAGCAGAAAGCCGAGCAGGGAGCGCACGTTACGTTTTCACAGCCCATTTTTGATATGGCAACGCTGGAAGCCTTTTTGGAACGCATCAAGCACATTAACATTCGCTTTTTGTTGGGCATTATTCCGCTTCGTTCGGCACGCCACGCAGACTTCTTGCACCATGAAGTGCCGGGAATGTCCATTCCCGATTGGGTTCGCAAGCGTATTCACGATGCCAACGCTTCGGGCGGCGTAGAAGCTGCCTCGCAAGAAGGCATTGCCTTGGCGGTAGAATTTTTACGCAGTGCTAAACCCATGATTGACGGAGTGTATCTGATGCCACCGTTCAAAAAATATTCGATGGCAGTAGATATTTTGCGCCAATTAGCATCCTGACATCTTGTCCAACGCCAAGTTACTACGCAGCTATGTCCGACTACGAATTGTTCGAATATGTCCGCTCTCAGGTTGCTGCTACAAGTGCCGACGCGCCCTATCCTTGTGTGGAGTTTGCTTCTGATGTGCTGCAAAGCATGAGTGCCGAACAAGCAATGTTTCTTGCCGAACGCTTCGGTGCTGGAGTGCTGATGCGACTTCCCGAAAGCGAGCAACGCTTTTTTGAGTGGCTGCGCGGCTCTGCACCAGAAGTGTGGCAAGATGTGTGGGGCAACAACGAGGAAGACAATGCTGGCGCAGACAATAACGACGAAGACGGCAACAGCCGGCACGCAAGCCCTCAAGCGGAGTTATACACCGTAGGCATAGGCTTGTTACCAGAACTTATCCAAGAAGACCGAGGATTTCCCATCTGCGACTTAGTGCGCGAACAGAATTTTTATTTTTCCCTCAAAAGCCTTAACGCCGAAGAAGCAAAGCCTTTTGTGGATGCCGCTATCAGCACGGCAGAGGCAGGGGAGCGGCTTTCACTGGCGCAAATGCTAATGTTAGAGATTCGCCGCGCCCCGATTGACATCTGGCGGTTTGCGTACTTATACCGGTTGCCTGTGATAGAAGCGAAAAAAACCGCCCTACAGTTGGTGCAAGACGGTTTGCTTCGGCATGGCTCCACGCGCGAAGAACTTTCGGCAATCAATGATTTGTAGTGTCAGTGCGACGTTGAAAACACGGAGCGCAGAGCAACGTTTTGGTGGTTAGAGAACGCAGAGAGCAGAGTGAGAGGCAACGGGAGGAGATTACGTGAACCGTGTTGTCGATGAACATCGCCTAACTATGAGCACGCAATACTTTCCATACTACTTTCCATGCTTTCCACTGCATTGCTCTTGTTTCTGCACGCCCTGCGTTCTCTGCGCTTAACATTGAATTTCGCGTTCACAAATCAACAATTCATAAGCTCGAAGCGACAGCATGTGCGACCGCTGTGGGTGCAAGTGGCTTTGTGAATGGTGCTGCAGCAGATGGAGTGCTTACTGGTGGGTCAAGCGGCGTGTTCACAAGGTTTGGTAGCTCGATGGTATCGAGCAATTGCTCTTCAAGCATATCTGCCCATGTATTCATGTACAACACCACATGCTCGCGGTTTGTGCGTGTCAGATTGCGCTGCTCAAGCGGCAAACGGTACAGTACCGCCGGTGAATCTAATTTTTCCAGATACCCGATGTCGTCGCGGGTCATGCCAATTTCCAGCATCGCTGTAATAATGCGGTCTATGTGGTGTCCGCTTGTGGAACAGTAATCTTCTGCGTGATCTTCCCAATCACCATGCCGCTCAATGGCATACGAATGAATTTCAGCATGGGAAAGGTTTGTGAGCGTTTGTGCCAGATGTCCGCAGTTGCACGAGCCTTGATGGCTCCACTGGTAGCGCACAGTGTTGCTGGCAAGGCGTTTAGCGGTTTTGCGAAGCGCGTCTATGAGTTCTGGTGTTGGACGAGTCGGCATGAGCAAATCTCCTGTAAGCCACATTGCCGAAAGGCTCAACGCTCTCTGGCAATGCAAGCAAATGTGTGAAAGAAACGTCGTTGATTACATGAAAGTACGGCACGGGTGCCAATAAAGACAAAACGCCGAAAAAAATATTTTAGTTCCGAAGAAAAGAGCGGCGCGTTTGCACCATTGTTGTAATGTAGGTGTTGTGACGCAAGATTTTTGCAACATGGTGCTTGTGTACCGAATGACGCGCTATGATGCGCTCAGGTGCAGATGCTTTTGTGCAACTTCTGTTCAAGCCAGTGTTTTGCAACGTTCATTGTTCCAATATTATCACCGCTCAAACTGCGCTTGCCGTTGGCGGATGCTGCACGCGGTGTGTGCCACACTTGTCAGCAGTATGTTCTTCTGCGCGTTCCAAGCGTTAGCCCAAAATTCTTCTCAGCCTTTGCCTTCCACAGCCCAGAGCGGCGTACTGATGCTCGCGGCAGCCGATTCAACGCAGCCGCTGATTGTACGTTTTGGCATGGATAAACTCGTCAACACGTTCTTGTTTCGTAACGATATACAGGGAAGCATTGCTATACCGCTCACCGACGCGCTTGTAAGCAATCTTGTTGTTCGGCAAAACTATCGTGGTAGCACCATTCGTGGTGCGGGGCTTGCTGTTCGGGATGATATGGATATGCTTGTGCGGTATGAAGTACCCGTGTTGTCGTGGGCTTCAGTGTTCGCACAAGGTTCTGCCTTGTTGTCAGCGGATTCGCGCTCCATAGGCTTAAACCGTCTCCAACTCTACACCTTGAGCGGCGGCATGGTGGCAAAGCCCATAGACAATGTGCGTCTAAGCGCGGCAGTAGGCAGCGAATACAACGAACAGCTTGGCATTGCCGACCGGGGCTGGAACGCTCAAGCCGCCGCCGCTCTGAATAATCAACGCTTTGATGAATATGCCCTCAACGCCGAGGTGAACGCGGTCTATTCCGCACTTTCTAATGCACGCACCAACACCCAAACGAACACACGACTTACTCTAACGCGCAGTTTTGATGCGGGCGGGCTGTTGGAACTGGGGGGGCAGTACACAACACTACAACGAGAATTCTATACCTTTGTGGCGGCACAGCCCGCAAGTGGCACAATCGGCACAGCACCTGCCGTGGAAACCCGGCTGGAGCGGCTGTTGCGCTTTACTACACGGCTGGCAGTGCCGCTTGTGCGTCTGGGTGAATCGGCGGTAGATGCTGATGTGCAGGGCTTTTGGGAAAACTGGACTATTGGACGGCTTTACCGCGCACCAGTGGAACAAGCCACGCTGACTTCTGTGCAGCGCGATGTCGTGCAAACACGGCTTTCGGTGAGTGCTGCGCTCAGAGCCGCCTTTGCCACAAGCAGCCACGGGCTTAGTGTTACTGTGGATACTCGTGATGAAATCAACGCCGTCAATGAACGGTTCCCACTGACCGCAAGCGAACTCCAGTCCCTGCTTAATGCGGAAAAACAACGCGATAACCTTTCGGTGCGGACTTCGCTGGCTGCACAAACACTTTGGCAAGTGTTTCCCAGTGCATACAGTTTGGAGCGACCGGATACGTTCAAAATGGAGTTTTCGTCTTCACTATTGCGCTACGATACCCCAAGCGCGAGCAATTTTGACGACCGCGACGAATTGTCCTTAGTGGCAAATGCTTCCTACACCCATCATTTTTCCCCGCGTTTTTCTGGCACACTGCTTGCAGAGACACGATTGTTCCACTTGGTGTTTTTGAAAGCGCAGCGCAGCGCGCAAAATAACTGGAATCGCACCATTCGGCTTGTGCCGTCGTTTGTGTATGCCAGTGCAGAGTTCTCGGCGCGACCGCAAGTGGAAATTTTGGCAAACTACACGAGCTTTGATTTTGAAGACCTGCTTGGGCAATCACAAAGTTTTAGTCTGCGGCAAATCTCGTATAGAGATTCACTTATCTGGCAAACAAATCCGTCAACAAGTATTGAATCTCGCTTGATATTTCGCTATTTTGAACGTGGCGAGTTTCAATGGCGGAGTTTTTCCGAACTACCGCGCGACCGCAACTACGAACTGTTTGTGCGGACGCTGCTTGTTGTGCAACCCGAACAGCAAGTGCGTATAGGACTTGGCGGGCGGGTGTATGTGCTTTCGCAGCAAGCAGCTACGCCGATGGCACGGGTAACGGAGTTCTTGAACCGCACGCTTGCTCCCGAAACACTGGTGGAATTTCCGTTCCTTTCTGGCACAACGCTGCGGTTGAACGGATGGTATGAATTCCAATTTGACCAAACACGCTTGTTGCGCCAGGTGCCAAATATGTTTCTGACGGCGGTGGTGCCGCTATGAGAGCGTGAAACGATGCTCAAGACCGAAGTCCATTGCTGTTACGATTAGTGCTGAGTGGCTATGATGTACGTTTTACAGATTCAGAGTAACACCAAAAATGTCCGCGAATTAGAGCCATTTCTTGCCGAAGTGGTCAAGGATGCAGGCATGGATGCCACACGGTATCACAACACCATTATTGCGCTCACCGAAGGTGTAAACAACGCCATTATTCACGGCAACAAGCGTGATGAATCCAAAATGGTTACTATTACCGCAACCATTGAAGACGGTGTGCTGACGCTCACGCTCGAAGACCACGGCGAAGGTTTCAATCCCGACAGCTTGCCCGACCCACTTGCGCCCGAAAACTTGCTCAAAGACGGCGGACGAGGGGTGTTTTTAATGCGGACGCTCATGGATTCGGCGGAATTTTTCCGCGTGCAAGGCGGCTCGCGCACGGTACTGCGAACGCGCTTAGTAGGTGATTAAGGGAGGCTATGAAGGTAAGCGGTAGCGTTGAGTGGCAATCACCAACGCTTCAGAACGCTTCAATGGTGCACGCACGTGCTGCGCGTACTTCCTGAAAAACAATCGGCTGCAATCCAGTACATACGCTGGTTGCAGCCGATGCTGTTTGCAGGAGTGTGTTCTCGCACCATATCCAAGCAAGATTCTACAAGCTCTGGAGTTTCTACGAAGTGTTTTTTCGCTAATTCCCGGGGCTAATGCTCCCCGAACCCGAACGATTGCGGTTAATCGTTGCGGGGTTGCCAAAGTACACAATATTGCCAGAACCGCTCACCGTTGCGTCAAGGCGTTGCGAAACAAACACACGAATATCGCCCGAACCCGTTACGATTGCTGTGGCTTGTTGTGCAGCAATGCTGCGAGTGTCTATGCTGCCCGACCCTGTGGTTTGGAGTATGACGGTTTGAGCAGTGCCCGTGCCGCGATAGTCGCCTGAACCACTGACATTGACTTCGGTTGTTGTTGTTGTGCGAGCGTCGGTACGAACATCGCCTGAGCCTGTTATCAACGTTGAAAGCCGTGCCGTTTCAATATTGAGTGCAGAAATATCGCCCGACCCCGTGTTTTCGATGCGGTTAATCATCTCAGCATTAACACGCACTTGCAGCCGACGAACGTTGAAAAATGCGGTGTTTGGTTCGGTATAGATGCGAAGCGTTGAGCCAATGACCTCGGTTCTGATGTATTGGATAATGTTTTCATCCGCCGTAACTTCAACGCCCGGCGTTTGTTTGCAGATGATTTCCACGTCAGCAGACGTGGCGTTGCTGACCTGTGAAAAAGAGCCGCTTATGGTGCGTGGCTGTGTGATAACGTTGCCGTTGCCTGAAATGCCCGAACCAGTGATGTTGATAAAACAGCTTGAAAGCACTCCCGAAGCAGCAAGTGTCAGCAAAAGCGAAAAAATACGAAAGGTTTTCATAACAAACGTGTGCGACAAAAGTGTGTGAAAAGTGTGAACACGACGAGAATTATTGCGCGAACATATTGTGCGAATTGTGCGAATAACCGTGAAGCAGCAGAGCTAAAAACTACCGAATTTGAACAGGAGATTGCCCGAAATGCCGCTTAAATCGCCGTTGGAAAGCCCTTGAAGTTCTACGCCGTTGACGTAGCGGTAGCTCGCGCCGACACCAATTCTGAACCACTTGGCAATGTTGAGTTCGGCATACGCGCCCGGCTCCAACACAAAAAAGGCATCTGACGAAAAATTCCGCCAGTTGTTGCGTCCAAAATTGTCAAAATTACGATACACATAGCCCGCGCCGCCCCAACCAATGCCAAGCTGTATGCCATAGTGCAAAAGTTTATCGGAGTTACCAATGTATTCCAGCATCACGCCGCCATAGCCCACGGCGAGCGATTGTTGGGGTGCAATGGTCTGGTCAGCAGCAATGTCTGAGCTTAAGCCGTAGCCAAACCCGCCAATAAAGAGCGTTCCATTGACCACCATGCCGCCATAGCCGCCAAACCACGTGCCAAGCGTTCCTTTAACGGGCGAAAATTTCACAACAGGTCCGCCATAGCCACCAAATCGTGCATTTTCGCCAATGAGTGATTCAATCGCGGGTTCTTCGGGTGGCGTTTTTGGTGGTGGTGATGTCAAGGCAGGTTGCGCCCAAATAGCCGTGCCGCAAGCAAGGAGCGCAAGTGCGAATGCCAGTGCAAAAGCCATGCGCGGACGAATATTCATCAGAGAATCCATAGAATGTTCGGTAAAATGTGATACAATCATGATGAAACAGGCACTTGTCATGGTGTACAAGCGTCTTAGAGTAGCGTTTAGAACAGGTCGTGAAAACGCAAGCCGAGATTGATGGACACGCCACTAAGGTTTTCGTTGGTAAAGTCCAATGCCCTGCCATTGTAGCCAGTAATCAAACGGTAGCTTACGCCAAGCGAGGCAGAAAGATTTTTGCTCAAATTGAGTTCAGCAAAAGCTGAAGGCTCAATGACGGCAAAATTCGCACTAAAGAGCCGCCCGATGTTCTCGAACAAACCAAACAGGTGAAGTCCACTGGAAGAACTGTATGCACCGCCGTAGCCCGCAAGAACACTGCCGCCAAAGTGTATGAGCTTGTTCGGTGTGTGACGGTACTCAACCATAAACCCTGAATAGCCTATGTTCACTGAGGGATGATTGAGCATAGCGTAGGTGCCAAGACCAATCAACAGTTGGTCGTCAAGCACTACGCCACCATGACCGCCAACTATGGTGCCAAGTGCCTCGCGGAAAGGCGAAATTTTGAGTGTTGGCACAAGGGCAACGCTGGTCTTCAAAGTCGGTCCGAACAGGTATTCACTGTTATCCGTGACTTGTGCGGGTGCAACTTGCCCAGATAAAGGTTGTCCAGACAACGATTGTGGTTGTGAAAGCAGTGGTGGTGAGTCCTGGGCGAATGTTGTGGTATATCCCAAACCGATGACCAGAGCGAAGGCGAGAGCAACAGTGAAGCGTTTCATAATGAAATCTTTCAAAAAATGAAGAAAATACGGTATTGTACATTGCAAGCGTTAAAACAAGCGCACCCCAAAAACGACACCCGGACTCACGCGGTAGGCAAACGAGCCAGCCTGCGCGTCGTAGATAGACCAGCGAATAAGGTCGTTGCCAAGGCTTGTTTCCGATGTGTACACATTGAGAGCCACGCCGCCAAAAATGCTGCAACCAGAAAACAACTGAAACCCAAACGTAGTGCGGAGTTTGCCGACGAATGCGGTTGTGAATAAGCGGTTGTCAAACCAGCCCCATGCTCCCCACGGCGTTTGCATAGGCTCTACGGGAAAAATGAGCATACCAAGTGCGTCAACACTTGCATAGACACGTGAGCCAAACGGGAACTCAAAGCCTGCGCCATAAACAAATGCAAAGTTATTCAGCGTGTTTGGCGTGCGTAGTTGTGTTGCCACACCAAGATAGTTTGCAAAGCGGCGAGTGCCTGTGCGGAGTGTGGCGTGAGCAAATCCCATTTCATCCCCCCAAATGTCCAAACGCATTTGATTCCACACAGGGTTGAACAATCCAACCATCAGTCCGTCGCCGTCATCGGCAATGTTTACAACGCCAATGTGTACGCCATCTGCACGGTGAGCAATATTGATAGGGGCAATTTGAATGTTTTTGGCATCGTGGGCAATATTGATGATACCTGCTGCTTGAACACCTGCTGCGGTGCTGCCGACGACATTGACGGCTCCCGCCATCTGTACGCCAGTGTAGGATTTGCCGACAACATTGACGGCACCTGCGCCTTGTACGCCAAAACCTGAGCCACCAATAACATTGACAGCCCCTGCGCCCTGCACACCGTCAAAATTCTGACCCACAACATTGACAGCCCCTGCGCCCTGCACGCCGCCGCCACTGCCGCCCACAATATTGACCACGCCTGCGCCTTGTGCGCCATCAAGGTTGCCCGAAACAATATTGACCACGCCTGCACCTTGCACGCCAGTAACGTTTTCGTTATAGCCACCCAGCACACCATTGAAATCTGCGCCCGTTAGGCGGTCTGCCCAGCCGCCAATGATGCCAAAAGCAACGCTGTTGTGAATTTTTTTGCCGTTGGCAGCGATGTTGCCAATGCTCAACCCCGGCACAAGCGAGAGGTTCAACGGCACGAACACGTAGCGCGGGTCTTGCTGCGGGTCTTGACGCGAGGTCTGCTGAGACGGTTGTGGAGGCTGCTGCGAAGCCGCCGTAGATGCGGCATAGGGCGCGGGCTGCGCTGCGGTTTGAGAAATATGTTGGGCATACAACGCCCCTGTCGTGCAAACGAGCGTTGCTACGACCAAACACGATATGGTACAGTTCATGGTGGTAAATTGCTACAAGTGAGGAGTGATAACGTTCAGTGACAATAGTGTTGATGAAGTATGAAACGTGTGATTAACATGTGATTAAAACTTGCCAAATTTGACCTGAAGGATGACAGACAAACTCGAAAAGTCTGCTGCCGAAAGTCCTTCAAAAGCAGCGCGGATGCGCTCATTCAATCGAGAACTGTCGAATCCACCAACAAAGCGGTACGAAATACCCAGATTTGCTCGTACCGACGGCGAAAGATTTATTTCAGCGAAAATGCTCGGTTCTAACACGAATATGCTGCTGCGAGCTGATGAAGCCATTGGTAACCCAGACGTAACAAACGTAGCACCAATCGGAAGGTTTGGTGGTGGGTCGATGCTTTGCTGACGCAATTCCACGCTGCCGCCTGCTATCAGCACGTTTGCCCCGTAGTGCAGGAGTTTATCGGAAAAGGCAATGTATTCAATCATGCCGCCGCCATACCCAAAATCAATGTTCTGCAAGACTCTGCCGCCCGTGGCAGTATGCAGCAGGCGTTGGTTGTTGCTGGTCAGACCAAAACCACCGCCACCAATCATCAGGGATTTGTTAAAAAACCAGCCACCGTATCCTCCAATGCTTGTTCCTAATTGCCCAGCAACGGGCGAAAATCGTGTGGAGAACGTCCCGTAGCCGCCATTGTGGTGGATAGATGGCACTAAGGTCTCTATGCTGTTGGTGGAGTCTTGGACAAAAATCTGTTGCATCATGGAGGTAAGCTGCAAAGCCGCAGCGTTAAATGAAGCATTGACCGAAGAGTCCACGCGCCTAATAGCAGTGCCTACGGGGTCTTGTTGCGCTAAACTTTGTACCTGCATTGCAAGCAAAAGAACTACGGTTATAATGATAACAATATGGTTCATGAGGGTTGTACTATTCAATAGTGTGCATGTTCTTATCGGTTGTCTTAATGGGAAAAAGCCAGTACATGAAAGAGGGTTACAAAAAAAGATAAAAAATTGCCGAAAAATATTTTCGCACTATTTCTGCCTTCGAGAGCGCATAAATAGTGGATTGGCGAAAGTATGTGATAAGGTATTGTGAAAAAAATTTGCATAAGCCATAAAAATCCTCTAATTTTGCAAGCTCTACTTAACAACGCTTGCCGCACAAGTGATATTTGCCTAACTGCTTGCAAATACGGCGTTTTGCTCTGCGGTTGCGTGTGAAACGCGCTGAAAATTAAAAACTCTAAAAAAAGACCAAAAAAAACAGACCATAGCGAAGGAATACTGACGATGCCGACAATCAACCAGCTTATTCGCAAAGGAAGAGAAGCAGTAACGTACAAAAGTAAATCTCCTGCTTTGGATGCCTGTCCACAGCGTCGCGGTGTCTGTACTCGCGTGTACACGACAACGCCCAAAAAGCCAAACTCTGCTTTGCGTAAAGTAGCACGCGTTCGCTTGTCAAATCAAATTGAGGTGACGGCATACATTCCTGGCGAAGGTCATAATTTGCAAGAGCACTCAATCGTCTTGATTCGCGGTGGTCGCGTCAAAGACCTACCCGGTGTGCGCTATCACATTGTTCGCGGTACAGCTGACACTCAGGGCGTGAAAGACAGAAAACAAGCACGCTCCAAATACGGTGCAAAACGTCCGAAGCCGGGTGCAGCACCAGCGACAACGGGTAAGAAGAAAAAATAAGTAGTTGCAAAAGTGTAGATTGCCGAATAAAAACGCAGCAGACACCACTATTCAGTTTTCGAGTCATGAGAAAAAAACGAGCCGAACGCCGTCCTACTCCTCCAGACCCAAAGTACAGGGACTTGATTGTAACACGTTTCATCCATGCTTTGATGCTTGACGGCAAAAAGCAGGTAGCGCAAAATATCTTGTATGGTGCGCTAGAAACTATCAAGCAGAAAACTGGTCAAGACGAGTTGGAGCTTTTCCGTAAGGCATTGTCGAATGTGTCGCCCGTGTCTGAGGTGCGACCGCGCCGCGTGGGAGGAGCAACATATCAAGTTCCCTCAGAGGTGCCAGAAAACCGCCGCATTGCGCTTGCTATTCGCTGGATTAAACTCGGGGCAAAACAGCGTCGCGACAAGACTATGGCATCGCGCTTGGCAAACGAGCTAATGGCTGCTGCAAACGGTGAAGGTTCGGCTATCAAAAAGCGCGATGATATGCACAGAATGGCTGAAGCAAATAAGGCATTTGCACACTTTAAGTGGTAACTGCTTGACAGCGTAGAGTTCTTTGATTTTTAGATGATTTTCTTGTACGTTCTTGTCGTCATTTAACACCTGAACAGCATATGCCGCGCAGTTTTCCGTTGCAAAATGTTCGTAACATCGGCATTATGGCGCACATTGATGCCGGTAAGACGACGACGACAGAACGCATTCTGTTTTACACGGGTGTTGTCCATAAATTAGGGGAAGTGCATTACGGCACTGCAGTAATGGACTACATGGAGCAGGAAAAAGAGCGTGGTATTACTATCACTTCGGCAGCGACATTTTGCCAGTGGCGTAATCATGAAATCAATATTATTGATACGCCTGGTCACGTAGATTTTACTGCCGAAGTGCAGCGTTCGCTCAGAGTTCTTGACGGTGCAGTCGCATTGTTCTCTGCTGTTGATGGCGTTGAGCCCCAGTCAGAAACCGTTTGGCGGCAAGCCGAGTCCTACAAGGTTCCGCGCATTGCGTTCATCAATAAAATGGATAGGGTTGGTGCAAATTGTTTGCGCGTAACGGAAATGATGAAGGAAAAGCTCCATGCTCGACCCGTGTTGATGCAACTCCCCGTTGGAGAAGGAGAAGAGTTTCGTGGAATTATTGACCTTGTAACGATGAAGATGATTACGTTCGATGACGAATCGTTAGGCGTAATATTCTCGGAAAGCGAAATTCCCGAAACAATATCAAAAGAAGCAGAGCAGTACCGCTCAAGGTTAATAGAGACCGCAGCGGAAATGGACGACGCGCTGCTTTCGGCATACTTAGACGGTGCTACGCTAACAACACAAGAAATTCAGTCGGCGATACGCAAAGGAACAATACAGGCAAGCATTACGCCCACCTTTGTTGGCTCTGCCTTCAAAAATAAAGGTATCCAACAGCTTCTTGATGCAGTGGTAGATTATCTCCCTGCGCCTCCAGATATGGGCGGTGTTCATGGTTTTGATGTTGATGACCATGACCGACAATTGCACCGCAAACCTGAGGATAGTGAAAAACTTACCGCGCTTGCGTTCAAAGTGCTGACCGACCAATTTGTTGGAAGGCTGACCTTCTTGCGTGTGTACGCAGGTACGCTCAGGACAGGAGCGTATGTGCTTAATGCAACGACTGGTAGAAAAGAGCGCATTGGTCGTCTGCTGCGTATGAAAGCAAATCAGCGCGAAGATGTCGACGAGGTATATGCTGGTTCTATCGTAGCGGCAGTGGGGCTCAAAGGAGCGCGTACCGGCGACACAATCTGCGACGTACAGCATCCAATCTTGCTTGAAAAGATTGACTTCGCAGAGCCTGTGATAGACCAATCCATTGAGCCGAAAACATTGGCAGACCAAGAAAAACTTTTGGATGCTCTGCAAAAGCTCAGTGAAGAAGACCCGACCCTCAAGTTTGCAGTAAACAACGAGACAGGACAAATCATCATCAGCGGCGTAGGTGAGTTGCACTTAGACATCATTGTCGACCGCATGAAGCGGGAGTTTAACGTTGGTGTAAATGTAGGGAAACCTCAAGTTTCGTATAGAGAAACCATTACCGTAGCGGCAAAGCAAGAAGGAAAATTCGAGCGTCAGGCTGCGAATGGAAAAAGCCAATTTGGTCATGTGATTTTGGAGCTGTCCCCTGCTGAACAAGGTAAAGGTGTTCAGTTTGAGAACGCACTTGAAAACGAAGCAATACCAAAGATGTTTCTTCCAGCTATTGAAGAGGGTGTGCGAGATGCAATGCAAAGCGGTCCGCTGAGAAGCTATCCTGTGATAGATGTACTGGTGAGGTTAGTCGGTGGCTCGTATCAAGATGATTCAACCGAGGTGGCATATAAAGTAGCTGCATCGATGGCAGTGAGCGAAGGAATGAGAAATGGAAATCCTGTTCTTTTAGAACCTACGTTCGAAGTAATTGTAACCACGCCAAGCGAATACCTTGGAGAAGTTATTGGAGATTTGAACGCACGCCGAGGCAAAATCGAAGGGATTGAACAACACGGGGTGCTACAGCTCATTCAAGCTTTTGTCCCGCTCTCAGAAATGTTCGGCTATGTTACAAAATTGCGTTCTTTAACGCAAGGACGTGCCTCGTTTACAATGAAATTCGCTCGATACGAGCAGGCTCTTAATGGAGTACCGTATCATTAGGCTTTGATTTAGAGCCGCAACTACGCATAAAGAAACTGAACAACACGTTCACTATAACCATTTTCTCACAAGTTTTATCATAGCATTGAGGAGCTATACCAATGGCTAAAGAGAAATTTGAGCGCAATAAACCCCACGTGAACGTGGGTACGATTGGTCACGTTGACCACGGCAAAACCACGTTGACGGCTGCTATCACGGCTGGTTTGGCTAAAAAAGGCAAAGCAGACTTTCGTGCATATGACTCAATCGACAATGCACCAGAAGAAAAAGCACGTGGTATCACCATCGCAACAGCGCACGTGGAATACGAAACAGACAATCGTCACTACGCACACGTGGACTGCCCGGGCCACGCAGACTACGTGAAAAACATGATTACGGGTGCTGCTCAAATGGATGGTGCCATTCTTGTAGTAGCTGCCACAGACGGTCCGATGCCTCAAACGCGCGAGCATATTCTTTTAGCTCGTCAGGTGGGCGTGCCACGTATTGTGGTGTTTATGAACAAAATTGATATTGCTGACCCAGAATTGGTCGATCTTGTGGAAATGGAAATCCGTGAACTGCTCTCGCGTTATGATTTTCCGGGCGATGACACGCCGATTGTCAAAGGTTCAGCTCTTAAAGCTCTTGATGCTGGCGCAGATCCGAGTGCTTCGCCTGACGACGAGCGTTTGAAGTGCATCTATGAGTTAATGGACGCTGTTGATAGCTACATTCCACTTCCGGAACGCGCCGTTGATAAGCCATTCTTGATGCCCATTGAAGACGTGTTCTCCATTACCGGTCGCGGTACCGTAGGCACAGGCCGCATTGAGCGCGGTGTTGTCAAAGTAAACGAAGAAGTTGAAATCGTTGGTCTGGGCTTGAGCAAAAAGACAACGGTCACAGGTATCGAGATGTTCCGCAAGCTTCTGGACGAGGGTCGTGCCGGCGATAACGTTGGTTTGCTTCTGCGCGGTGTTGATAAAAACGAACTCGAGCGCGGTATGGTTCTCGCAAAGCCAGGCTCCATTACCCCACACAAAAAGTTTACTGCTCAAGTGTACGTTCTCACCAAAGAAGAAGGTGGTCGTCATACTCCGTTTTTTAATGGCTATCGCCCACAGTTCTATTTCCGTACAACGGATGTGACGGGCGTTGCTACACTTCCAGAAGGCACGGAAATGGTTATGCCGGGTGACAACCTTGACAAGTTGGAGATTGAACTTATCACGACGATTGCCATGGAGGAAGGTCTCCGTTTTGCTATACGTGAGGGCGGTCGTACAGTTGGCTCTGGTGTTGTCACGAAAATCCTTGCATAAGACATAAAACTGAGAAAGCAGCGACTCAAACTGTTTACCACGAGAACAATTTACTATTCATGCGAAACACAGTATGGCACGGCAAAAAATTAGAATTAAGCTCAAATCCTACGACCACAATTTGATTGACAAGTCTGCGGAGCGCATTATTCGTACTGTCAAACAAACAGGAGCAGTGATTTCAGGTCCGATTCCTCTGCCGACGGAAAAGAAAATCTACACCGTGCTGCGCTCTCCGCACGTGGACAAAAAGTCCCGTGAGCAGTTTGAGTCGCGGACTCATAAACGCCTGATAGATATTCTCAATTCAACACCCAAGACGGTGGATTCATTGATGAGGTTAGAGCTTCCAGCAGGTGTTGATGTTGAGATTAAAGTGTGAGTTCGGAAGAATTTGACCATTCCTTTTCTTGATGAGGAGAATAAGTACACATGAGCGTTATTCTTGGAAGAAAAATCGGCATGACGAGCATTCTCTCGGAAACGGGCGACTATGTTCCATGCACGGTTATCGAAGCTGGTCCTTGCCCCGTAGTGCAAGTCCGCACCAAGGACAATGATGGCTATGAAGCTATCCAAATCGGCTTCGGCACTATTCCTGAACGCAAGGTCAACAAGCCGCTTGCGGGGCATTTTGCGAAGGCAAAAGTTGACTATAAGCGTCACTTGCGCGAGTTTCGCGGCGTGAAGAAGCAACTTAAAGTGGGTGATTCCCTAACGGTATCGGACTTCGCTGAAGGCGACAAGGTAAAGATTGTGGGTGAATCGAAAGGTCGTGGCTTTCAGGGCGTTGTAAAACGCCACCACTTTGGCGGTATTGGTCACACTACGCACGGTCAATCTGACCGTGTACGCGCTCCGGGTTCTATTGGCGCGTCATCGTATCCATCGCGTGTTATCAAAGGTATGCGAATGGCAGGCCGAATGGGCGGCAGTAAAACAACGGTGCGCAATCTGAAAGTTCTGCGCGTTATCCCTGAGTCCAATCTCTTGATTGTAAAGGGCAGCATACCCGGCGCACCGAATTCCATCGTAGAAATTGTAAAACTGTAATGGAGAAGGTGATACAATGAAAGTAGATGTTTACACAAAAACAGGACAGGTTTCAGGGCAGATTGAACTTCCTGACGCAATCTTTAATATTGAGCCGCACGAACATTCAATGTACTTGAGCGTTCGTTCGTACTTGGCTCACCAGCGTCAGGGCACGCACAAATCTAAAGAACGTGCCGAAGTTTCTGGCGGTGGTAAAAAACCATGGAAACAGAAAGGGCGTGGCACTGCACGCTCTGGTAGTAGTCGTTCGCCCCTCTGGGTGGGTGGCGGTACTGTTTTCGGTCCGAAGCCTCACAAATATCGTCTTGACTTACCCAAAAAAGTGAAGCGTCTGGCTCGTAAGTCCGCGCTCACACTGCGTGTACGAGAAAACGGCTTTGTTGTTGTTGAGGATTTTGATTTTCATGAAATCAAGACCCGACAAATGGCAGATGTGCTGAGAGCACTGAATCTTTCGGGTGAGAAAGTGCTCCACTTGCTTCCGAAAGACGACGAGAAAATGTACCTCTCCTGCCGCAATATTGAAAAATTGACTACCGACGTTGCAAACAGAATCTCAGCATATGATATTTTGAGCAACAAAAAGATTCTCGTTCACAAAAGCGCAATTGACGTGATTGTCAAAACCTTTAATGAGGCGTGATACACACTATGTCAGTCCTGAGAAAACCAATTATCACCGAAAAAGCCACAGCTTTGAACACGCAACGGCAATACGTGTTTGAAGTAGAGCCACAGGCCAATAAAATTCAAATTCGTCAAGCTGTGGAAAAGCAATTTAGCGTTAATGTAACCACCGTTCGCACAGTGAACATTCGCGGTAAGCACAAACTTCAGATGACCAGACGCGGACGGTTTTCTGGCAAAACAGCGGCTCGTAAAAAAGCATATGTGACCGTCAAAGAAGGTCAAACAATCGACATCGGTACTGGTACGAACGAATAATTCTGAAATTTCACTCTTTTTGAGAGTTTGATACTGTCATGGCAATCAGAAAACTTAAGCCGATAACGCCCGGCACACGCTTCTACTCTGTAAGTACGTTTGAAGAAGTTACAAAATCAACGCCCGAAAAAAGCCTCGTTGCGCCGCTCAAAAAGACAGGCGGGCGCAACAACACGGGGCGCATCACGTCGCGTCACCGTGGCGGCGGGCACAAGCGTCGTTACAGAATTATAGATTTCAAGCGCAATAAACACGGTATCAACGCAACGGTTGAAGCCATCGAGTACGACCCTAATCGCTCGGCTCGGATTGCCTTATTGAAGTATGAAGATGGCGAAAAACGCTATATTCTGGCTCCAAATGGCTTAAAAGTCGGTGATGTGCTTCAATCAGGAGTAAATGCTGAAATACGCGACGGCAATGCTCTGCCGTTAGGAAAGATACCAGTGGGTTCGTTCATTCATAATGTAGAAATGAAACCCGGTAAAGGCGGTCAAATCGCGCGAAGTGCTGGTAATGCAGCCCAATTAGTTGCCCGTGATGAAAAATACGCTCAGGTAAAACTCCCTTCCAGCGAGGTGCGGATGATTCCAGTGGTTTGTATGGCAACGCTGGGTACGGTAGGTAATGCAGACCACGAAAATATCTCTTACGGCAAAGCCGGACGGATGATATGGTTTGGTGTGCGCCCACAATCGCGTGGTATGGCAATGAACCCCGTTGACCACCCAATGGGCGGTGGTGAAGGGCGGTCGAAATCTGGTGGTGGTCGCCAACATCCGCGCTCACCATGGGGTCAGCTTGCCAAAGGTCTTAAAACACGCCATAAGCGCAAGCCTTCCGACAAATATATTGTTCGCCGAAGAGTGAAATAGAAGAGTGAAATACATCGTAAAGCCTTGCAATGTTATACGAGATAATCAACCGTAGAAATCAAACATCCAGAATATCATGGCTCGTTCGCTCAAAAAAGGACCATTTATCAGCGTAAAACTGTTGAAAAAAATTCGTGTGATGAACACTGCTTCTAAGAAAGCGGTCATCAAAACATGGTCACGTGCTTCAATGATTTCGCCAGACTTTGTAGGACATACCTTTGCTGTACATAACGGCAATAAGTTCATTCCTGTATATGTTTCTGAAAACATGGTAGGACACAAGTTGGGCGAGTTTGCGCCAACCCGTACCTATAAAGGTCATTCTGGCAATAGAAAAGACGGTAAAAAATAACAGAGACGCTTCAACGTTGGTATTTGCCACTTCACAAGCCGATATTATTTAACGATTATGGCAACAATTCAAGCAAAAGCTACGAAACGATTTATGCCGGGCTCGCCCCGCAAAATGCGCTTGATTATTGATATGATTCGCGGTAAGCGCGTCTCAGAAGCAATTGCGCTTTTGAAATTCAATCCCAAACACGCGGCTCGTGAAGCCGAGCAGGTGCTGCGTTCAGCATATGCGAATTTGGATTACAATAACCAAGACGTACGACTGGACATGGATGATGCTATTGTGTCGGCGGCGTTTGTTAATCAAGGGCCAACACTACGTCGCATCAGCCCTGCTCCAATGGGACGTGCATACAGAATTCGTAAGCGGACAAATCATTTGACAATTGTTGTTTCTGCTGTAAGTTAATCACTCAATAATTCAGGAGAACTATCTTGGGTCAAAAAACTCACCCCGTCGGTCTTCGTCTGGGTATCATCCGTCAATGGGATGCAAACTGGTATGACGAAAACAACTTTGCTGGCAAACTTTCAGAAGATATGATGGTTCGTTCGTATTTGAACGAGCGCCTGAAAAAAGCTGGTATTTCTCGCATTGTCGTTGAGCGTACACCGAAGCAAATCCGCTTGACAATCAAGACCTCGCGCCCGGGCGTTGTTATTGGTCGCTCAGGCAAAGAAATCGCTCAACTGGAAGAAGAATTGAAGAAGCTTACAGCAAAAGAAGTGAAGATTCTTATTAGCGAAATTAAACGCCCAGAGTTGGACGCTCAACTTGTGGCTGACACGATTGCCCAACAGATTGAAGGGCGGATTTCCTACCGACGCGCTATGAAGCAAGCCGTGAGTGCTGCTATGCGCATGGGCGCAGAAGGCATCCGGGTCGTGTGCAATGGTCGTTTAGGCGGTGCGGATATGTCGCGGATGGAGCAATATCGTGAAGGGCGTGTACCGCTTCACACGCTCAGGGCAAATATTGACTATGCAACCTCAACTGGTCAAACTATCTATGGGGCGATTGGTGTGAAGGTATGGGTTTGTTTGGGTGAAATTATTGGTGCACAAGCCTTGTATCAGGATAAATTTGCTAAAACGCCCGAACGCGAACAACGTGAAAGAAGATAATTAGCAACCTCAAAATTTTGGAATTGTCATGCTGCTCCCCAAAAGAGTCAAATATCGCAAAACTCAGCGCGGAAGAATGAAGGGCAAAGCCTATCGCGGCTCCCAAATTTCTTTCGGAATGTTCGGCTTAAAAGCCTTAGAACCTGCGTGGATTACCAATCGGCAGATTGAAGCCGCCCGTATTGCGATTAACCGCTATCTGCGCCGTGACGGGAAAGTCTGGATTCGCATTTTCCCAGACAAACCTTTCACGAAAAAGCCCGCGGAAGTGCGAATGGGTTCGGGCAAAGGTAGTACAGAGTACTACGTCGCCGTAGTCAAACCCGGACGCATTATGTTCGAGATTGACGGCGTAGACAGCCAGCGAGCAGCAGAGGCACTGCGACTTGCCTCTCATAAGTTGCCAATTAAAACGAAATTTGTCACAAGAATTGACGCTCAAGGATAAGTATCATGAAAGGACGTAAACCCGAAGACCTCCGCAAACTGAGCGATGAGGATTTGGCAATGCAGTTGCGCGACGCTGAAGAAACGATGACCAATCGTCGATTTCAAAAAGCCCTGAGTGAACTTGAGGACACCGCTTCGCTCAGAACACTTCGCAAAGATATTGCTCGCATAAAAACAATCATTCGTGAGCGTGAACTTGCCGTGAAAGGATAACAACGACAATGGAAATGCAAAATACCGCTGCACAACGTGGCAGACGCAAAGTAAAAATTGGCAAAGTCGTCAGTAACAAAGCTGAAAAGACAATTGTTGTTGCTGTTGAGCGTCAGGTAGCACACCCGCTCTACAAGAAATACTTTAAGAAGACCAAGAAGTTTATGGCTCATGATGAGCAAAACGTCTGCGGAGAAGGTGATATCGTCCGTATTATGGAAACTCGTCCGCTCAGTGCACGTAAACGCTGGAGACTTGTCGAGATTATTGAAAAAGCTAAGTAAAAAGGAGCTACGGTCATGATTCAAGAAGAAACAAACCTCGTTGTAGCTGATAACTCCGGTGCGCGACGCGTTCGATGTATCCGTGTGCTTGGTGGTCACGAAAAACGCTACGCTACTGTTGGCGATATTATTGTGGTGTCTGTCAAAGACGCAATCCCAAATGCTGGGGTAAAAAAGGGTGATAAGTCTCGTGCGGTAATTGTACGAACAAAAAAAGAAATTCGCCGCAAGGACGGCTCTTATATTCGCTTTGACGAAAATGCGGCTGTGCTGTTGAACAATCAAGGCGAGCCGCGCGGCACTCGCATCTTCGGTCCTGTAGCACGTGAATTGCGCGACAAAAGTTTTATGAAGATTATCTCGCTTGCTCCAGAAGTTCTCTAAATCTTTTTGCTTGACAACAACCATGAAATTACGAATCAAAAAGAACGATGTCGTTCGTGTTATTGCTGGTAACGACAAAGGCAAAGAAGGTCGCGTTATTGACGTGTTGCCAGAAAAAATGCGCGTTGTTGTGGAAGGTGTGAATGTTCGTAAACGCCACACCCGCCCAACTGCCGGACGACCAGAAGGAGCAATTATAGAGCGCGAAATGCCTATCCACTATTCCAACGTGATGATTCTGGATGGCAACAACAATACAACTCGTATCAATACCAAACTTGTTGAAGAAGGTGGCGTGACCAAACGTGTGCGCGTTGCCAATACGACGGGCGATGTGCTGTAAGATGTTCATCAGTCCGAACCATTCATTACTGAAGAAATAGCAAACTGCCATGGCAAAAAAAGTAGTAAAAAAAGTAGAGTTTGCCTTTGAAGGTCAGCGTTTGGCGGAAAACGCCCCCAAAGCCCCAGAGGCGCGCCTGTATCAATTTTACCGCGAGAACGTTGTTCCGGCGTTGATGAAACAGTTCAACTACAAGTCGGCAATGCAAGTACCAAAACTGCATAAGATTGTGTTGAACATGGGCGTTGGTCAAGCCACGCAAGACCAAAAACTCCTCCAATCTGCTATCACAGAGTTGGAAATGATAACGGGGCAACGCCCTGCTGTTACAAAGGCGAAGATGGCTATTTCAAACTTCAAGCTGCGTCAAGACCAGCCCATTGGTTGTCGGGTGACGCTGCGCCGCACACATATGTACGAGTTTCTTGACCGCTTTATCAACATTGTTTCGCCGCGCATCCGTGACTTTCGCGGGTTCTCCGACCGCTCGTTTGATGGTCGCGGAAATTACAGTGTCGGCATCAAAGAGCAAATTGTGTTTCCAGAGATTGACGTGGACAAAATCAGCAAAGTACGGGGCATGGATATTACATTCGTCACGAACGCCCAAACTGATGAAGAAGCGTTTGCTCTTTTGAAAGAGTTCGGTTTTCCGTTCCGCAAACAACAATAACCAGAATTTTACGATTTTTCGGAAACACGTACCACTATGGCTAAAACAAGCGTCGTTGCTCGCCAGAAAAAACGCGAGGTACTCGTAGCAAAGTATGCTCAAAAGCGTGAAGAATTAAAAGCTGCTGGAGATTGGGAGGCGTTGCAAAAACTTCCGCGCAACAGTTCTCCGACCCGCTTACGGAATCGTTGTTCAGTAACAGGGCGCGGCAAAGGCGTGTACAGGAAATTTGGTTTGGGCAGAAATATGTTTCGCCAACTTGCACTCGACGGAAAGATTCCGGGCATACGAAAGTCCAGTTGGTAAGCTCATGCTTCGTGAGGCACGGCACTGTGCAGCCCAATGTTGTTAGAACACTCAACGAATACGTATCTTTTTCAATAGTACAAACAATGCAGATTTCAGATCCAATATCGGATTTTTTGACGCGCTTGCGAAACGCTTCAAAGGCACGGCACAAGCGCATGGACGTTCCTTGCTCCAATATGAAATTAGAGATTGCAAAAATCTTGAAGGAACAAGGCTACATTGCAGATTTTGAAAAAATTGCCGACAATAAGCAAGGCATTCTTCGTGTATCGCTTCGTTACCATGAAGGCAAAGCACCTTTCGACAACATCGTTCGCGTAAGCCGTCCGGGTATCCGTCGTTACACTTCCGCTGCCGAAGCACCGCGTGTGCGTAATGGTCTGGGTATTGCCATCCTTTCAACCCCCAAAGGTATCATTACCGACAAACAAGCGCGGAAATTGAACGTTGGCGGTGAAGTGCTATGTACAATCTACTAATGAACCTGAACGTTTAGCTTTATCACAAGGAGCAGATACCGTGTCGCGTATAGGCAAAAAACCGCTTACAATTCCAAAAGAAGCACAAGTAAACATCAACAACGGTGTTGCAAAAGTCAAAGGTCCCAAGGGCGAATTGGAATTCAAAATTCCTGAGCCAATTACCTTTGAACTCAAGGACGGGACGCTGACGTTTGCACGCCCAAATGATGATAAGAAAATCCGCGCTTTGCACGGTCTGACCCGTGCGATGGTCGCCTCAATGGTTGAAGGCGTGACCAAAGGATTTACTAAAACCATGGATATTGAGGGTGTAGGCTATAAAGCGGAAGTGCGAGGCAAAAACCTGTATATTTTAGTGGGGTATTCTCACCCAATTTTGTTTATACCGCCAGCAGGTATCAGTTTTGCTGCTGCTTCGCCAACATCTATTAGCGTTAGTGGCATTGATAAGCAACTTGTTGGTGAGGTTGCTGCCAAGGTACGTGAATTGCGCCCACCAGAACCATATAAAGGCAAAGGCATTCGCTACACGGGCGAGCAAATTCGTCGTAAGGCTGGTAAGTCCGGCGGTAAGTAATTCGGCGAAGCAATACCTGATAATCTTTTTTGACAGAGTAACACGTTATGATTACGACCAATCTTGCTAAAAATGAACGCCGCGAACGCCGCAAGCGTCGAGTTCGTAAGAATATCAATGGCACACCGGAGCGGTATCGCTTGACAGTGTATCGCAGCCTCAATCATTTTTACGCTCAAATTATTGATGATCTCAAGATGCACACTGTGGCATCGGCTTCGAGCGCAGATAAAGAGATAAAAGCGCAAATTGAGGCAACAAAAGGCAAAATTGAAAAAAGCAAAATTGTTGGCAGTTTGCTCGCCAAACGTGCTGCTGCTGCAAATGTGACCGATGTGGTATTTGACCGTAATGGCTACCTCTATCACGGTCGCATCCAAGCCTTTGCTGAAGCCGCGCGTGAAGGCGGCTTGAAGTTCTAAGTCTATTTCTACGAAGTCAAGATTTATCCACAAAACGTTATTACTCGTCGTGGCAAAGAAAGCATCTGAACTCGAACTTAAAGATAAACTCGTTAATGTAGCCAGAACTGCGAAAGTTGTAAAAGGCGGTAGACGCTTTGGCTTTAGCGCAATCGTCGTTGTTGGCGATGGTAATGGTCATGTGGGCTACGGCTTAGGCAAAGCTAACGAAGTTGCTGATGCTATTACCAAAGCAACCGAAGCTGCTCGCAAAAACTTGATTAAAGTCAATTTACGCGGAGGCACAATTCCACACGAAGTGTTTGGGAAATTTGGTGCCGGCAAAGTGCTGCTTCGCCCAGCAACCCCTGGTACGGGTGTTATCGCAGGTGGCGGTGTCCGTGCCGTGCTTGAGATGGCTGGAGTTCAAGATGTTCTGACAAAAAGTTTAGGTTCGTCGAATCCCCACAATAGCGTAAAGGCAACCTTTGCCGCACTTCTGCAACTGCAAGATGCTCAAACAATTGCTCAACGTCGCGGCATTGATGTTCACAAAGTTATGGTAGGATAAAGGTTTGCACAAGCCCAATGAACCAGCACACGAAATGGTATTTAATGTAACGCTTGAAACCAAGTATTATGGCTAAACTCAAAATTACGCAAGTGCGCAGTGTGATTAACTGCACAGAAAAGCAAAAGCGTACCATGCAAGCACTTGGCTTGGGTCGCCCAAACAGCACCGTTATTCAACAAAATAATGTCTCAACAAAGGGCATGATTGGTGTGGTGCAACATCTGGTAAAAGTAGAAGAACTTTCAGAATAAAGGTGTACGCAATGAAACACATTGGCAATCTTCAGTACAGTGCAGGTTCGCACCATAAGAAAAAACGCGTTGGTCGCGGAACTGGCTCTGGTCATGGTGGAACATCCACAAAAGGTCATAAAGGGCATCAATCGCGCACTGGCTATCGTCAGGTCCGAGGCTTCGAGGGTGGTCAAATGCCGCTCCACCGTCGTATTCCTAAGTTCGGTTTCAAAAATCCGTTCCGTGTGGAGTATCAGGTGGTAAATGTATCACGCCTGCAAGAACTTGCCGACACAGGTTCTCTGCAAGGCGGTAACGTAACGTTTGAAGTGTTGTTTGACCTTGGTGTGTTAAACAAGCGCGATATTCCTGTAAAAATTCTTGGTAATGGAGACCTTAAAGCTGCACTTCACGTTACAGCCGATAGCTTCTCTGAATCCGCAAAAACAAAAATTGAATCCGCCGGAGGCTCGGTAACGGTTCATGAATAACTTGATAGAAACTCTTAAAAATATCTTCAAAATTGAAGAGCTTCGGCAGCGCATCCTCTTTACTGCGGGTGTGCTGTTTGTTGTGCGGTTGGGCGCGTACATTACCCTTCCGGGTGTGGATGTTGCAGCGTTAGAAGCTGCAACGATGAACGCCTCCTCATCAAATACTCTTTTTGGACTATTTGACCTGTTCGTGGGCGGTGCATTCTCGAAAGCGGCAATTTTCGCGCTGGGAATTATGCCATACATTTCAGCGACAATTATCTTCCAACTCGCAGGTGTGTTTATTCCGGAGATTCAGCGTATGCAGCGCGAAGGTGAAGAAAGCCGCCGCCGTTTGAATCAGTGGACGCGGATGGGAACTGTACTTATTGCTGCTTTACAGGCTTGGGGTGTAAGTATCAAAATTGCCAGCACACAAGGTGCAAATGGTGTTTCAGTTGTGCCAGATAGCGGTTTTTTATTTACGCTGACAGCCATCACCTTGCTTACAGCGGGCACGATTTTTTTGATGTGGCTTGGTGAACAAATCACCGACAGAGGCATTGGTAACGGTATATCGCTGATTATTTTTATCGGTATTGTTGCTCAACTTCCTGCGGCATTTATTCAGGAAGCAAAGTTGATTCAGGCTGGCAGCCGTGTTTGGATTGTCGATATCATCCTGTTAATACTGCTCGCAGGCATTGTAGCAGTTGTTGTGCTTATGACCCAAGGGACACGCAGAATCCCCGTTCAATATGCAAAACGCGTTGTTGGTCGCAAAGTCTATGGCGGCACAACGCAGTACATCCCTTTGCGTGTGAACACTGCTGGGGTGATGCCGATTATCTTTGCACAATCTATCATGTTCATCCCCAATACCATTTTGAGTTTCTTTCCAGAAGCGCAATGGGCTGCTACGCTTTCGCGTGTATGGCATGACCAGTCATTTGTATATTCGTTTTTCTATGCCATTCTGATAGTTTTTTTCACATACTTCTACACAGCGATTGCGTTCAACCCCAAAGACGTTGCTGACAATATGAAAAAGCAAGGAGGCTTTATTCCGGGTGTTCGCCCTGGTGCGCCAACAGCAGAGTATATGGACAATATTCTCACAAGAATTACCTTGCCCGGCTCAGTATTTTTAGCTATTATTGCGATCTTGCCCGTATTTGTATCAAACGTATTGGCAGTTCCATCACTGTTTGCGTCGTTTTTTGGCGGAACGAGTTTATTGATTATCGTTGGTGTTGCTCTTGATACATTACAGCAAATCGAATCGTACTTGCTGATGCGCCACTACGACGGTTTTATGAAAAGCGGCAAACTGCGTGGTCGTGTTGGCGTGAGCAGTGGAAGTGGAATGTAAATGCAAGAACTTCATGGTTGCTTCTCCTGCAATAAAAATAAAAAATGCCGTGGACTACATCGAAGAGTCCTGTCGCATCGTGGTTGAAGCCATAGAATTAGTTGGCAAACATATCAAGCCCGGCATACAAACAAGCGAACTTGACGCAATAGCGGAAGATTTTATAGCTTCAAAAGGCGCAGAGCCTTCGTTTAAAGGATACAAAGTTAAAAACCTTGTCTATCAATATACGCTCTGTATATCCGTCAATGACGAAGTTGTTCACGGGCTGCCCGGAAAATATGTTCTGCAAGAAGGCGACATTGTTTCAATAGACTGCGGCGCATACAAGAATGGCTATCATGGTGACAGCGCATACACTTTTGCCGTCGGAGAGATTTCCGAAGAAAAGAAAAAGTTGTTGCAGGTTACCCAAGAAGCACTAATGCTGGGGGTAGAGCAGGCAACAGGAAAAAATAAGGTGTATCACATTTCCGGCGCGATTCAGCGACATGTCGAAAAACACCATTTTTCGCTTGTGCGTGAATTAGTTGGTCACGGTGTTGGCGAGTCTTTGCACGAAGACCCGTCAATACCCAATTTTGTACCGCCGCTTTTGCACCGCGAGCAGTATCCGAACGTGCGATTAAAAGCGGGTCAAGCATTAGCGATAGAGCCAATGGTTAATGCTGGGAAATATCAGGTGAAAACAGACGCTGACGGCTGGACAATTCGTACTGCTGATGGCAAACCTTCAGCGCATTTTGAACACACAGTGATTGTTCAGGAAAAAGCTCCGCCAATCATTCTCACGCTTCCGAATTAACACAAGGCAACTTGCTCAACAGTATGGCTAAACAAGGTTTAATACGGGTAGATGGTAGTGTCGAAGAAACATTGCCAAACGCCCAGTTTATTGTCAAACTGGAAAATGGGCATAAAGTTCTTGCCCATGTTTCTGGAAAAATGCGGATGAACTTTATCAAAATCATTCAAGGTGATAAAGTTACCGTTGAACTTTCGCCATATGACTTGACAAAGGGCAGAGTGGTGTATCGGTACAAATAGTTCCCTGAGCCTTTGTGTCGGATGTGTCGGAACATAGGTTTGTGGAACACAGACAGACAACAACAGTATTGTTTATTTTTTTGAAAAGCTACAATGAAAGTCCAAGCCTCAGTAAAGAAGCGTAGTGCCGACGACAAGATTGTTCGTCGCAAAGGGCGCGTGTACGTTATTAACAAAAAGAATCCACGTCATAAACAACGTCAAGGTTAATTGAAGGAGAACGACATTGGCACGTATTGCAGGAGTTGATTTGCCCAAAAATAAGCACGCACTTATTGGGCTTCAGTACATTTACGGGATTGGTCAAACTCGCTCTGCGGAAATTCTTGGCAAAGCAAACATCCCGCTTAACAAAAAAGTAGCCGACTTTAGCGATGAAGAAGTTGCAAAGTTGCGCCAGATTATTCAAAATGAGTACAGCGTTGAGGGTCAGTTGCGTAGCGAAGTCCAGTTAGACATTAAACGCTTGATGGACATAGGGTGCTATCGTGGGCTCCGGCATCGTCGCGGTCTGCCTGTGCGCGGCCAGCGTACTCGGACAAATTCACGTACCCGCAAAGGTCGTCGCAAGACAGTTGCAGGCAAGAAAAAAGCAGCTAAGAAATAATTCTTTGTACCAGAATTTGATAATTCTTTTTGACACGTCTCTAATTCAGCACTCTCGAACACTACTATGGCAAAGTCATACGCAAAGCGTACAAAAAAGAAAACAGTGGCAGATATTCACGGCAAAGCATTTGTCCGTGCTACATTTAACAATGTGCAGGTAACTATTACCGACACCTATGGCAATGTCCTCAGTTGGTCATCAGCAGGGCGCAATGGATTTCGTGGCTCAAAGAAAAACACTCCATATGCTGCACAGGTATCAGCCGAACACGCTGGGCGCGAAGCATATGACATGGGCTTGCGAAAGGTGGATGTGTTTGTTAAAGGTCCCGGTTCGGGGCGCGAAGCTGCCGTCCGCGCACTGAATCAGGCTGGACTCGAAGTGCAGACTATTCTTGACCGCACCCCAATTCCGCACAATGGTTGCCGCCCACCGAAACGCCGCAGAGTATAAGCAGAACACAGATGCAGTCTGCGAAAAGGCTGGGTGTGTGAGTATGAGTGCGAGTACGAAAATATCTGCACACTTCAATATAGTTCTCCGTGCAAGGTATTGCAGTGTGAATACTTGCAAATTGCACGAAATCTTTTGCGGCACGGTTATCACTTTACTTCCGAATCTGAACGAACTGAGAGCTAAAACGCTATGAGTATCGCAATGCAAATGCCCGAACGTGTTCAATTGGGCGAAAATTCTACACCAAATCACGGCAAATTTATTCTGCAACCTTTAGAAAGTGGCTACGGCGCAACTATCGGAAATTCGTTTCGCCGTGTTCTCCTTTCTTCGATACCAGGTGCTGCTATTGTCGCTGTGCGTATTAGCGGGGTGCTGCATGAATTTCAAACCATTCCCGGTGTAACGGAGGATATGTGTGAAATCATCCTCAACCTGAAAGGTGTACGACTGCGAATGTTGGATAAGAAAAACACGCACATTACCTTTCGCCTGAAAGGCCCGCACACCTTTACAGCAAAAGATATTCAAACAGCCAGTGACCAAGTAGAAATACTGAATCCTGACCACTACATTGCAACGCTTGCTGCTGATGCTGACATTGAAATTGAGTTGGTAACAGGTCGAGGCAAAGGCTATGTGCCTGCCGAAGAAAATCGCAATCCTGAATATCCAGTCAATACGATTGCCATTGATGCCATTTTTACACCCATTAAAAACGTCAAGCCTACCATTGAGCCTTTTCGTGTAGGTCAAAAAACCGATTATGAACGCCTGACGTTAGACGTAGAAACGGACGGCACAATCTCTGCTGAAGAAGCTATGGAGCAGGCTGCGCGAATTTTGCGTGACCACATCCAACTCTTTATCAATTTCGATACCGAAGACGAGCCAGAGGCAGAAGATGACGCAAAAGATGCGGAATTTGCTCGTGTGCGGCGCATTTTGAACACCCCTGTAGATGACCTCGAACTTTCGGTGCGCTCACATAATTGCTTAAAAGCGGCAAATATTCGTACCCTTGCTGATTTAGTGCGCCGCCAAGAGTCTGATATGCTGAAGTTCCGCAATTTTGGGCGCAAATCGCTCGCTGAATTAACGGATATTGTTGCTCAATTTAATCTACAGTTTGGCATGGACGTTGACCGCTATCTTGTAGAAGATGACGCGCAAGCAGCGACGGCGGAATAATCCTGAGGGCGGAATAATCCTCTGAAATTACTGACTGTATTCTAATCACATTGCCATGAGACACTTAAAAGCACATCGTAAACTCAAGCGGACTGCAAGCCATCGCAGCGCAATGCTCAACAACATGGCTACGTCGCTTCTTGAACACAAAAAAATTGCCACCACAGAAGCAAAAGCAAAAGAGTTGCGTCCGTTTGTTGAACGGCTTATCACAAAAGCCAAGCACGCATTGGTGCGCGAGCAGGCGGGGCAACTACCAACAGGTCATACTGTTGATGTTCATTCACGCCGCATGGTTGGGCGTTTCATTCGCAACAAAGCCGTGCTGCAAGAACTCTTCGACGCTATTGCTCCCGTTGTCGAAAATCGCAATGGTGGCTACACCCGCATCATTAAAACGGGTCAGCGTCATGGTGATGGTAGCCGCACGGCAATTATTGAACTGGTCGATTGGGCAGAGCAAGCCGACGGACGTGCTACACTTGGGCGCAAAAAGCGCAAAACCGCAGCGAAAAAATCCCCCGTAAGTGCTGCTCAAGAAAAACTTCAAACTCAAGTTCAGCAGAGCATGGCTATGGCTGCTGAAGCACTTGAGCAAGCAGAAGCACAGCCTGAAGCTCCTGCCGAACTTCAGCAAGAAGAACAAAAAGCCTGATTAAGCGCGGCGTGAGCTGTACAAAATACCAAAGCCCTTGCAAAACAACTTGCAAGGGCTTTGATGTTTAGAACTGTGGAGCGAACTGTGAAGCCAAAAGAACCTGAACCGCAAACAATTGACCATTGAACAATTTTTGGTGGACAAGACATGAAACTCTACGAAACATTAGAAGCCCAACTCAAAAAAGAACCCAACTTCGTAACAGACAACGGAGAGTTGAAAAAATGGGTGGTGCTTAACAAAGCACAGAATTTTGACGAAGAACTCATCGAACTGCTTTTGCAGAACGAAACGCTCAAAGAAAAGTTTTTTGTAAAGGTTAAAGATGTGTTGGTGTTTAAACAAAACCTGCTTATTGAATTTTTAGAGCAGAAAAACTACTTAAACGACAGTTACACCAAGTTTAAAAACAAAGTTGGACTGACCATTGACGGCAAATACCTGAAACAACGTAATGAAGTGGCTTTGGTATGGCCATTTAAGGACTGCATTTTGGAAGGTGGTCAAAGTAAAGAGGAGCAAAAACGAGAAGAAATTTTCTTTAATGAAATTTTGGCACAAGATGAAATTACCCAACTTTTAGAGCCAAAAGTTTTGACCAACGCCAAACTTTTTGATAAAGACGGAGAACACCCATTTGAAGGGTTTACCCGTGATGCCGAACTCAACCGCAAACGTGGCCTGCCCGAAGATACTATCACCGACAACCTGATTATAAAAGGCAACAACCTGTTAGCCTTGCATACGCTGAAAGAAGAATTTGCAGGTAAAGTAAAACTTATTTACATAGACCCGCCGTATAATACAGGTAAAGATGGATTTAATTACAATGATAATTTCAACCATTCAACTTGGTTGACATTTATCAAAAATCGTCTTGAAATAGCAAAACAGCTTTTAAGTAAAGATGGCAGTATTTGGGTGAATCTTGATGACGGAGAAGCTCACTACCTAAAAGTGCTTTGTGATGACGTTTTCGGAAGGGAAAACTTCATTGCAAATATTGTTTGGGAAAAATCTGATAGTCCACGAATGGATGCTACATATTTTTCAGTTCGGCACGACCACATTCTAGTTTTCGCAAAATCAAAAACAGAGTTCAAGGTAAATGGATTTTTAGATGATGAAATTCCAGAACATTATAACAAGACTGATGAATCAGGTAGAATATATTACACCAAGCCCTTAATGGTAATGGGTGGAAATGAAAGTGAAAGTCTTTACTTTGGAATGATAGCACCTGACGGAACAGAAGTGTTTCCATTGAAAAAGGATGGCTCGCAAGGCTGTTGGAGATGGAGCAAGAAAAAAGTAGATGAAGAAAACGAAAGAATAGAATGGGTGAACGGTAAAAATGGCTGGGTTCCATACTTTAGAATTTATGCAGAAAATAGAATTGCAACACCGCCTGAAACATTCTGGACACATAGAGAAGCTGGAAGTAATAGAAATTCCAAAAATGAAATCAGAAATCTATTTGGTGATAATGCCTTTGATACACCAAAACCAGAGAAACTTATTGAAAGAGTCATTCACATAGGTTCAAATGAAAATGATATTGTATTAGACTATCAACTTGGAAGTGGAACAACTGCCGCAGTTGCCCATAAAATGAAACGCCAGTATATTGGTATA
>Ga0272446_1000471_pt1 | contig 63641 bp, 50 predicted proteins | sample YNPCB0061_FD_194587 | JGI IMG/M metagenome (GOLD analysis project Ga0272446, IMG submission 194587) | Hot spring microbial mat communities from Yellowstone National Park, WY, United States - YNP-CB-006-1 | ecosystem: Environmental > Aquatic > Thermal springs > Hot (42-90C) > Sediment | place...
GTCGTCGTTGTCGTCGAACTGGCGGATCGTCCGGCGGATGCGCGCGGCGGCGCGACCGCAGGCGGCGCGACAGAGCTTGGTCTCGCGCTCGGCCTCGGGCGCGCCCTTCTCGGCGATGCTCCCCGTCGCGCGCGCGATGCACGCGACCATCAGGTAGAGGTCGATCGCCATGTCGGCCACGCGTCGCTGCACGAACTGCATCTCGGAGATCATCTTGCCGTGCTTGCGCAGCGTCTTCTCGACCTGCTTGGCGAGCTCGGGGACGCTGTCCTCGAAGTAGACCGACTCCTTCTTGAGCATCGCGTGCGCGTGCTCGAGGACCTTGCCGCCGACGACCTGGGTGAGCTTGTCGACGACGAAGTCGATGGCGAGGCCGTAGCCCTTGAGCGGCCACTTGATGAAGTCGGCGAGCTGCGCGAGGCGCTCGCCCGGCCCCTGCATCCCCGAGAGCGCGATGAAGCAGCGCAGGATCTCGTTGGTCCCCTGGAAGACGAGGTGCGCGCGCGCGTCGCGGAGCAGCCGCTCCCAGGGCGGCCCCTCGACGAAGCCCTGCCCGGCGGCGATGGCCAGCGACTCGTTCGCCACGCGCCACAGCGTCTCCGAGCCGAACACCTTGCAGATGGCGCTCTCGACGGAGGTGTCGGCGACGCCGCGATCGATGAGCCCGGTCGTCAGGTACACCATCGACTCGGCGGCGAAGACGTCCATCGCCATCCGGCCGAGCTTGTCCTTGATGAGGCCGAACTCGCCGATGGGGCGCCCGAACTGACGGCGCGCGCGCGTGTAGGGGACGACCATCGCGAGGAGCTGCTTGGCCGAGCCGACCGTCGCTGCGCCCGAGCCGAGGCGGCCGTTGTTGAGCACCGTCATCGCGACCTTGAAGCCGCCGCCGACGCGCCCGAGCACGTTCTCGCGCGCGACCCGCACGTTGCGCAGGGTCAGCGTGGCCATCGCCGCGCCGCGCGCGCCGAGCGTCGGCTCGGCGGGGCTGATCTCGACGCCGGGCTGATTTCGCTCGACAAGAAATCCGGTGATGCGGTCCGCCTTGGCGCCGGCCTTCTCGACCTCGGTCTGCGCGAAGACGGTGTAGAGATCGGCGTCCGCGCCGTTGACGATCCAGGTCTTTTTTCCGTCTAGCACGAACGCGCCGCCGTCGGTGGGGAGGGCGCGCGAGGCGATCGACGCCGCGTCCGACCCCGAGGTCGGCTCGGTCAGCGCGAAGGCCGCCAGCCACTCGCCGCTCGCCAGGCGGGGCAGGTAGCGCTTGCGCTGCTCGGCGGTGCCGTGGAGGAGGAGGCCCGTCGTCCCCAGCGCGCCGTGGCCCGACAGCATCAGCGCCACCGACGCGTCGGCGCGCGCCAGCTCCTCGCCGATGCGCGCGGTGGCGGTCGCGCCGAAGCCGCGTCCGCCGTGCTCGGGCGGGATCGCCAGCCCGAACACCCCGAGCGGCCGGAGCGCCTCGCGCACCGACGGGGGGATGGCCCGCGCGCGATCGATCGCCGCGGCGTCGTGCTGCGCCGCCCACCCGCGGACGGCCTGCACGACGGCGGCGACGTCGGCGCGCTCGGGCGGCGTCAGACGCGGGTAGGGGATGACCATCTCCTCGGGGATCTGGCCGAAGAAGAGGCTCTTCAGGAAGCTCGAGGGTTGGCGGGGGTCCATGGGCGTTTCCTAGAACTGGGTCGAGGTGTTCCGGCGGCGCAGCACGAAGGCGATCGCCGCGATCGCGAAGGCCACGAGCGCGATGATCTGCGAGGTCGAGATCAGCCCGGCGAAGCGGACGCGCTCGACGTCGTCGCCGCGGAAGGTCTCCATCGCGAAGCGCAGCACGGCGTAGAGCGCGACGTACAGCCAGGCGAGCGCGCCGGGGCGCGGGCGCAGGCGCGCCGAGAGCGCGACGAGGATGGCGCCGAGGACGACGAGCCCGACGGCCTCGTAGGCCTGAACCGGGTGGCGCGTGGTCCCGTGGAGGACGATCGCGAAGGGGTGGTCGGGGGCGAGCTCGCGCCCGTAGCAGCAGCCGCCGAGGAGGCAGCCGACGCGCCCGAAGGCGTGGCCGAAGGCGAGCGCGGGGACGCCGGCGTCGGCGACGGCGGGGAAGGGCACCTTGAAGTGACGACAGTACCAAAAGGCCGAACCGACACCGCCCGCGAGGCCGCCGTAGAAGACGAGCCCCGGCTGCTTGAACAGCGATGGGTCGGCGATGAACTCGGGGAGGTGGATCGCGATGAAGAGCGCCGCCGCACCGACGATGCCGCCGGCGATCGCCAGGAACCCGACGTGAACGACGTCGGACGCGGCGACGTGGTAGGCGCGCGCGCGGCGCGCCCCGACGAGCATGCCCACCGTCATGCCGAGAATGATGAGCGCCCCGTACGATTGTACGGGACGCTCGTAGCTCAGGAAGGGGATGTGAAAGCGGAAGAGCTCGGGATACAACGACGGAGGGAAGGTCGAGAGGAGGGGACGACTACTTGTTCTTCGCGTCCTCCATCGCCTTCTTGAACGCGTCGTCGAAGTCCTTGTTCATCTTCTTCTGGAGTTCGGGATCGTTGAGGGCCTTCTCGAAGCCCTTCTCGAAGCCCTTCTTGGCGTTGTTCACCACCCTGAAGCAGACGATCCACATCAGGACGCCGAGGACGAGGCCGATCGCGCCGAGCACGAGGCCCGCGGTCGCCGTCCCCGTCGGCTGGTTGTTCGACGCGGCCGACTTACGACCCACGACGCCCAGGATGAGGCTGATGAGCGCGAGCGGGATGGCCACCCAGAACAGACCGGGAATGAGAGCGAGAAGCGTACCGAGAATCCCGAGAACAAGAGCGGCTACACCCACTGAGCACCTCCCCTGAGCAAAATGGTTGATAACTTGGGCGACAACATTGGCCGAAAACCTCCGATACCGTCAAGCGTTTTACGAAGGGCGTCTTACGCATGACGTCGAAGAACCTTCCCCGCGTCGTTGTGGTTCGGGGTGATTCGGTGCTAAACGTCCGCGCTATGAAGGCCGGATTCGTCGGGCTCGTTGGGTTGCCGAACGTTGGCAAGTCGACGCTCCTCAATCAGATCCTCGGGGAGAAGATCGCCATCGCGACGCCCAAGCCGCAGACGACGCGGACGCGGCTCCTCGGGGTGCATCACGACAAGGAGCGGGGCGCGCAGATCGCTTTCGTCGATACGCCGGGGCTGCACCGCCCGAGCGGGCGAGGTCGGACGAAGCTGAACGCCTTCATGATGCACGAGGCGTTGTCTGCCGTCGCCGAGGTGGACGCGATCGTGCTGCTCGTCGACGCCGAGGACAAGGAGGCGCGGACGCCGGACCGCGCCGGGCCGAAGTTCGCGCTCGGCGAGATCGAGAAGGCCAAGAAGCCGGTCATCCTGGCGCTCAACAAGGTCGATCGTGTCAAGCAGAAACCCCTGCTGTTGCCGATCCTCGAGGCGTGGGAGAAGGCCTACGCCTTCGCGGCGATCGTGCCGATCTCGGCGAAGAACGGGTCGAACGTCGATCGGCTGGTGTCGGCGATCGTCGACGTCCTGCCGGAGGGCGAGCCGCTCTTCGAGGAGGACATGCTCACCGACCGCGCCGAGCGCTGGATCGCGGCCGAGTACATCCGCGAGCAGGTGTTCCTTCTCGTCAAGCAGGAAGTCCCCTACGCGGTGGCGGTGACCATCGACGAGTGGGAGGATCGCGACAAGGACGTGGTGGTGCGCGCCACGATCCACGTCGAGAAGGAGGCGCAGAAGCGCATCCTCGTTGGCGCGGGCGGCAGCATGGTGCGCGAGATCGGGACGCGGGCGCGCGCCGAGATCGCGCGGATGGTCGGCAAGCCCGCGCACCTCACGCTGTTCGTGCGCGTCGACGAGGGCTGGACCGAGAGCGACCGCGCGCTGAGAGACATGGGCTATGAGTGAGCGGGATCCGATCCCGGCGGAGCACGGGCCGCTGGTGGCGATCGTCGGCCGGCCGAACGTCGGCAAGTCGACGCTGTTCAACCGACTGTGCGGCGGGCGCGACGCCATCGTCGAGGACGAGCCGGGCGTCACGCGCGACCGGCGTTACGGGCAGGCCGACTGGGCGGGGTCGCTCTATCGGGTGATCGACACGGGCGGGCTCGACTTCGAGACGGCCAAGGCGAACGCCGGGTCCCAGACGGAGGCGGCGCGGGCGGCGCTGGCGCGCGGGATCATCGACCAGGCGATGCGCGCCGTCGACGAGGCGGAGCTGGTCATTTTCGTGATAGACGCAAAAGCCGGCCTGGTGCCGGAGGACCTCGACGTCGCCGAGCGCCTGCGGAAGATCGGCAAGCCGATCCTCTGGGTGGCCAACAAGGTCGACCGCGCCGCCGACGAGCCGGCGATGCACGAGCTCTATCGGCTGGGCGGGGATCACGTCTTCGGGATCTCGGCCGAGCACGGGCGCAACGTCGCCGAGCTGTGCGACGCCATCGTCGAGGCGCTGCCGGACGCGCCCCGGGTGAACGAGATCGAGGAGGAGGCCGACGAGACGCGCCCGATCAAGCTGGCGCTCGTCGGGCGGCCCAACGCCGGCAAGAGCTCGCTGGTGAACCGCATCCTCGGCGAGGAGCGGATGCTGGTCGACGCCACCGCGGGGACGACGCGCGACGCGCTCGACACGCCCGTCGAGGTCGGCGGGCGGCGCTATATCTTGATTGACACCGCGGGCATCCGGCGGAAGGCGCGCATCGACGCGGCGATGGAGAAGATCGCGGTGGCGATGGCCGAGAAGGCGATCGCGCGCGCCGATGTGTGCGTGCTGGTCGTCGACGCGGCGGAGGGGCTCGCCGAGCAGGACGCCAAGATCGCCGGGCTGTGCGAGGAGCACGGGCGGGCGCTGGTGATCCTGTTCAACAAGCTCGATCTCCTCGAGGCCGAGGGGGCGTCGAAGGCGGAGACGGCGCGCAAGAAGCTGCACGAGGATCTCGATCGGCAGCTGCAGTTCGTGCCCTGGGCGAAGGCGGTGTTCGCGTCCGCGAAGACCGGCAAGGGGATGCAGCGCGTGCTGGACGCGGTCCAGAAGGCCTACGCCGGGTACACGCGGCGCGTGCCGACGGGCGAGCTCAACCGCTGGTTCGAGGGCATCGTCGAGAAGCACCCGCCGTCGGTGTTTCGCGGAAAGCCCATCAAGCTGTACTTCATCCAGCAGCCGCAGGCGAAGCCGCCGACGTTTTTGTTGTCTGTCAATTATCCCGAGGGCGTGCACTTCTCGTATCGGCGCTACCTGGCGAACCAGCTCCGCGAGTCGTTCGGGCTCGAGGGGACGCCGGTGCGGATCGTCTGCAAGGCGCGCGGCGAAAAGAAGGGCGACGGGACGCGCGAGAACACCCGCGGTAAGCGCGGGCGGTAGCGACACGGCAGCTAGGGCGTCGTCGGCGTCAGCGCGGCGGGCGTTGGGCCGCCGCCGCGGGTGCCGGCGGGCGGCGTGAGCTGCTCGGGCGGGATCGTCGGCAGCGGCGCAGGCGGACCGACGGTGTCGGCGTCGGCGTTCTCGACGACGGTGCCGTGGGTGACGAGGACGTGGCGGAGGACGTCGTCGTAGGCGTCGAGCCGGCCGACGTAGGTGACGCGATCGCCTTTGTGGAGGCGGCGCGAGCGCTGGAGCGCGGCGCCGTCGAGCCACAGCGAGACGTCGTAGGTGGTCGTCGTCGCCAGCTGCTTGAGGGTGAGGCCGTTCGGCGTCAGCGACATGACCATCCCGGACCAGCGTACCCAGCGGCCGTTGTAGCGCGCACGCCAGCGCGAGGCCTTGTCGCCGGGCGGCATGCTGCGGCGAACCAGCAGCCAGGGATAGAGCTCCTCGAAGGTCTCGGGGATGAACTCGAGCGTGCCCGAGCCAGTGCGTTCGCCGCGCGGGACGCGCGCCGCGACCACGATCGGCGCGCCGGGGTCGCCGCCATCGGCGCCGTTCGCGGCCACCACGGCTGCGGGCGCCTGCGGGACGGTCGCCAGCGGCTGTTGGCGGTCACAGGCCGCCAGCAGCCCGACGCAGATGACCGTAGTTGACATAATGGTTCTTATCGGACGTTCGAGATGCCCAGAGGGGAGAGGGTTGACCCCCGCCCTCACCGACGGGCGCCGGGTCATTTCCGGGGCTCCGGCGGGCGCAGGCCCAGCGCGTGCGTGAACGCGACCACGACCAGCGCGTGGGAGATCTCGCCGCGCGCCACGCGGGCCGGGATCTCGGCGTACGGCACGCGAACGACCTCGATGTCCTCGCCACCGTCGAGCTTGGGGGGGCCGACCTTGCGGACGTTGCGCGCTAGGAACGACCAGGTCCGGTTGCGCTGCATCGCCGGGTTCGGCGCGATGACCCCGATCTCGTCGACGGCCGTCGCCTCGTAGCCCGTCTCCTCGACGAGCTCGCGCATCGCCGCCTGGGCCGGCGCCTCGCCGGGATCGACCATCCCGCCCGGCAGCTCGAGCGTCTCCTCGTCGGTGCCGTACCGGTGCTGGCGCACCATGAGGACCTCGTCCTCGTCGGTGACCGCGATGATGTTCACCCAGTCCGCGCAGTCCAGGAGGAAGAACTCGTGCGCGGCGCCGGTGCGCGGCGACTCGAGCACCTCCACGTCGACGCTGAAGATGCGCGTCTCGAACGCGCGGCGCTGCCCCCGTCGCGGCCAGCGCGCCGGCATCAGCGCGGCTCCTCCGACGCGGGGACCTCGTCGTCGGACGAGAACACCACCGGCCCGAGCTTGACGTCCTTGGCGGCGCGGCGCGCACGGTCGACGGCGATCTGCTCCTCGGCGAGCCGCGGGAAGGTGTAGCGAACCTTCCCGTCGTCGTCGGTGACCACGTCCCCATCGAGCTCGGCCAGCAGCCGATCGAGCGCGACCTTCACCTGCGCCTCGGGCACCGCCACGCGCTCGGAGACGCGCGCCGCGATCGCCTCGGGGACCTTCGGCTCGCCGGGGCGCGCCCAGATCTCGCGCAGGAGCTCGCGCCGCACGCGGCGCCGCACCCGCTTCTTCTCGGCCCGGCGCGCCCCCAGCGCGCGCGCCGCGGGGATGCCGAGGAACAGCGTCGAGAACGCCAGCGGGAAGGCGGTCACGAAGAAGCTCGCGAGCGCGTTGCCGGCCAGGCCCATCTTGAGGAGGAACGCCGGCCCGACAGTCAGCGACGCGATCAGGTTGAAGGCGGCGAAGCCCCCCGCCGCCGCGTTCGCGCCCGGCGTGTTCCCGGTGAGCGGCCGCGGCTGGTCGAGCTCGTCCCAGGTCCAGCGCCAGTCGGTCCCGACCGCGCCCGCCGACGGCAGCACGTCGGTGAACACGAAGATCAGCGTCCCGTCGTCGGCGACCTCGACCTCGCCGTCGTACTCCGCCATGAGGCGCGTCAGCTCCTCTTCGGCGTCGCTCAGCGACAGGCCCGACAGCGCCGACAGCTCGGCGGCGGTCACGCGGCCTTTATTGTCTCGCAGAAAAGCGAGGATGCGCTTGTCGAGCGCGCGCGGATCAGCGGGCGCCTGCTTGGGCCCGAAGACGAAGTCGAACACCGCCTGGTAGAAGCGCTTCGACGGGCGGTTGGGCATCGCGCGGCGCGGACGCCCATAGGGGTCGTGCACCGGCGCCCAGTCGGGCATCAGCCAGAACCACAGCCAGAAGAGCCCGCCGTCGCCGCCGCCGCGCCGATCGTCGCGATCGTCGCTCGAGCGCGCGAACATGAGCGCGATCATCATCGCGACGAACGCGGCGACGTAGATCACCAGCGTCGCGACGATCCAGATCTTGAAGAGCAGCTGGAACCCACGCCACGCCGCCGCCATCGCCTTGCGCAGCTTCTCGGCGAGCGGCACGCGATCGCGTCGCTCGAACGACGGATCGAAGGCCCAGACCAGCTCGCCCTCGTCGGTGACGGCGAGGTGGCTGCGGTAGGTGCGGGCGAGCGACTTGAGCGCCGGCTCGGCCTGGTCCGACGGGACGCCCGACATCGCGACCGCGTCCGCCTTGGTGACGCGCACGAGCGCGGTGGTGCCGCGCGCCCGCCCCTCGAGCGCGTCGAACAGGCGGCGCGTCGCCTCGGGATCGGCGACGGCAACGGGGCGACGCCTGTGCGACGGCTTCTCTTGCATGGCCCTAAGGGCCTAGCACAGATCGCGCGCGCGGGGGCAGACCGGCGGTCGCACCGAGGCGCGTGACGGCCGCCGCGCCCATCCGATTGCCGAGCGCGCAGGCAGTACGCACGGTCTCCAGCGATACGGCGGCGAGCGAGGCGCGATCGCGGACCCCCGCCTGCAGCAGCCCCGCGAGCAGCCCCGCCGTGAAGGCGTCGCCCGCGCCCGTCGTGTCGACGACGGCGGACGGGCGCTCACCCGGGAGCTCACCGCGGCCGCACGGCGCGTCGAACACGCAGCCGCGCGCGCCACGCGTGACCACCGCCACCGTCGCGCCGAGCGCGCGCAGCGCGGCCGCGCCCTCGCCTGGGTCGGTCGAGCCCACGAGCGGCGCGAGCTCGTCGTCGCTGACCTTCACGATGTCGACCGCGCTCAGGAGCTCGGCGAGCTGCGCCGTCGCCACGCGCGGATCCTCCCAGAGGTGCGCGCGCCAGTTGGGATCGCTCGAGACCAGGCGCCCCGCTCGCCGCGCCTCGGCGATCGCCGCCCAGGTCGCCGCACGCGCCGGCTCGCGCGACAGCGTCGAGCTCCCGACGTGGAGCACGGTCGCCTCGGCCACCAGCGCCGGGTCGACGTCGACGGCGGCGATCATCTGGTCGGCCGACGGGTGGCGGAAGAAGAGGAAGCTGCGCCCCCCATCGGCGGCGACGGCGACGAAGGTGACGCCGGTCTTCGCCGTGCGGTGCAGCCCCACCCCGCGGACGTCGACGCCCTCCTCGCTCAATTTGCGCTTGACGAAAACGCCGAAGGCGTCGGGCCCGACGAGCGTCATCAGCCCCGGCCGCAGCCCGAGGTGCCCGAGGCCGATGGCGACGTTGGCCGGCGCGCCGCCGATGTGGCGCTCGTAGCGTTCGCACTCCTCGAGCGGCAGCCCGGGGCGCTCGGGGAAGAAGTCCACCAGCGCCTCACCGAAGCACAGCACGTCGACCGTCGTCGTGGCGGCCATCAGGCGAACCTCGCGTCGCGCAGCTTGTGAATGAACTCGACCGACTTCAGCGGACGCCCGAGGTGCGCCTCGATGAACGCCGCCAGCACGTCGCGGCACTCGGCGTTGTCGCGCCCGACGAGCCCGACGCGCTCGGCCCCGCCGCGCAGCGCCGCCACCGTCAGCTCCTGCGCCGCCAGCAAGAGCCGATGGGCCCGTGCCGACAGCGCGCGCCCGCCGGCGCCCGCGCTGCGGCACCCCGCGCAGACCAGCCCGCCGCGCGTCGGATCGAAGCCCACGGCCGGTGCGTCGTCGCCGTGCGCGCCCGCCTCTTCGCCGCAGACCAGGCAGTGGTCGAGCGTCGGCCGCAGCCCCACCGCCTCGAGGAGCCGCAGCTCGAACACGCGGATCATCTCGGCCCGCGGCTCCTCCTCGTCGAGGAGCGTGAGCACCTCGATCGCCAGCCGGAACACCGCCTCGTCGGGCTGTCGCTGCGGGACCAGCTCGCGCACGAGCTCGCTCACGTACCCGCCGAGGGCGACCTTGGCGACGTCGAGGCCGAGGCGCGAGAAGCCGCGCGCCGTCGCGAAAGACTCCAGCGTCGCCAGCTCCGCCGCCGGCTTGTCGACGAGCGTGGCCTCGCCGACGCCGAACAGTGCCAGCCCCGCGCCGAAGCGCTTGTGCGATCGCCGCGCGCTGCGCGCCAGCGCCGAGATCTTTCCGAGCTCGCGCGTGAGAAGCGTGACGACGCGATCGGCCTCGCCGTAGTCGACGGTGCGGAGGACGAGCGCCTGGGTGGTGATGCGCGTGCTCACGGAACGGCCAAAAGCTTACCCTCTCGCCCGCTCGGGTGGTATCGTCAGGCGCCATGGCCAAGCGTGGAGAGACTCTCGAGGACCTCGGGCGGCGCGAGGCGGAGTACGTCAAGGAGCGCGCGGCGAGGTTGGCCGAGCGTGAGGAGGCGCAGGGGCGCCTGACGAAGGACGTGCCCGAGCGCTTCTTCAAGCTGTGCAGCGACGTGCGCGAGAACGTGCGCGTCTTCAACGACGCGACCGATCCGCAGCGCCGCTTCACCTGGCGCGAGTCGCCGGCGCTCGCGGCGCGCGACGCCAACCTCTCGGGCGACTTCAACTGCGGCTTCTCGCGCGCGGGCTGCGACGTCACCCTCTCGCTCATCGAGATGAGCCGCTCGGGCAAGCCCAACGTCTACATCATGGAGGCGTCGGGGCTCTTCAAGGACCAGAGCTTCCTCTTCCGCATCGAGGGCTACCCCGACAAGGGCAAGACCTCGTATCGGATGACGCTCGACCTCGCCCGCCTCCCCTACGGCATCGACGAGCTCGCCGACCGCCTCGTGCGCGCGGCGGTCAAGCTCGACTACGTCACCCTCACCAGCTGAGCGGCGCCGTCGCCGTCGCCGGTCGGGGCGGAGTGCGACAGGCCGCTCCGCCCCGCGCCGCCATGGCGCAGGAGCAGCGACAGCGTCAGCGTCGCCACGACGAGGATCAGCAGCACCACCATCACCACGCCGACGCGCCGCTGCGCAGGCGCGCGCCCGCCGCCGTCGTCGTCGAGGCCGCGGAGCGTGTGCAGGATCGACTTCACGGTGAGCGGCTCGGTCGGCCGCGCGGGCGTCGACGGGCGGGTGGTCGCGTCGCTGCCGCCCTCGCGATGCGCGCCGACGTGCTCGCGGTAGCGTCGGAGCGCGTCGCCCTCGTCGGCGCCGACCTCGCGGGCGTAGGCGGAGATGTAGCCGCGTACGAACACCAGCGCCGGGAGCGCGTCGAGGCGCGCCTCCTCGAGAGCGACGAGGGACTGCTCTTTGATCTTGGTGGCGCGGCTCACGTCGGCGAGCGAGAGCCCTCGCGCCTCGCGGCGCCGCCTGAGGAATGTCCCGAAGTGCTCCGTGTCCGTGTCCACGTTCTTCGCCCGCCTCGTCTCTCGCTCTCGCTTCACGTGTCGCATCGCCCCCGGCTCACGGGGCTCCCGCGGCGCACTCTCGCGCAACGCAGCTCTTCGGCGCAAGTGCCATGCAGCGCCGAAACAGCTCGGCCGCGCTCTCTCGTTCCCCGCGGCGCAGCGCGACCAGCCCAGCCAGGTGGAACGCCTCCTGGATCGGGCAGGCCTTGTCCGAGGTGACCTCCTTCAGCTCCTCGGCGGCGCGCTCGTACTCCTGCTGCTCGTAATACACCTTCGCGAGGCGATACCGCCCCACGCAGAACTTCGGCTGATCGAACAGCGCCTGCCGCAGCGACTTGGCGGCGCGCGCGAAATCTCGCTTGACGAGATAGGCCTGCCCGAGGTTCCCGTGCGCGACGAACGGCTCGCGATAGACGATGTTCGCCAGCGCCTTCTCGCCCGCGGCGATGGCCTCGTCGGGGCGGTTGAAGTGCAGCGCGACGACGGCGAGATTGTTCAGCGCCTCCGAGAAGTTGTCGCGCAAAGCGACAGCTTTCTTGAACTCCTCCTCGGCCTTGCGGAACTGCGTGTCCATGTCGTCCTTCTCGAGCTTCAGCGACTCGCCCTTCAGGCACTGCGCGCGCGTCGCCAGCTCTTCGGCGTCGGCGGCCTTGCGGAGGTACACGAGCCCGAGCAGGTTGTGCGCGTCGGCGTTCTGCGGGTTGAGCTCCACCGCCTTGAGCAGCTCCTCGAAGGCGGGCGCGATGAGCCCCTTCGAGAAGTAGTCCGCGCCGAGCAGAAAACGCTTGTCGGAGGCGTCGGGGTTGGTACGAACCGTTCCCGGACACCCCGCCGTCAGGAGGACGGCGATCGCCCCTGCGAGGGCGACGACGCGGTGTGAGTGTCTCAATTGTTCCGCCAACTTAGGCCCCGGACTGTAGCAAGCGAGCGCACCCCTGTCAACGACGTGGGCAGGCTCTCCACATCGCTGTCTCCGACGAGAACGCGCGAGTGAGGGAAGGTTCGGACCGATTTTCTCGTTCGTGCGTGAGTAGGCCAACGAATGGCGACCGGGGCGGAGAGATCTCACCTGACAGGCGTGCCGCGCCGCGCCGCCGCACCAACGCCTGGCGCGCGACCTCCCGCGTCAGGGTGGCTGCTCGCCGGGGTGCTCGTCGTGCGCACCTTGGTCCGTGCGACGCAGCTCGCCGTGGTGGGTGCGGCGTTCGTGCTCATCTCCGCGCTCGTCGCGGGCGTGCTCGAGACCGCGCGCTGGCGCGTCGCCGTCGCCGGGCTCCTCGTGGTCGGCGTGCCGCTCGTCGTGCGCTGGCGCGTCGCCGCGATCTTCGCGCGCCGCCACCGCCAGTTCCTCCTCGGCCACGGCGCGCTCCTCGCGATCGTCAACGGCGTCGCCGTCGCGCTCCTCGCCTTCGGCTTCGCCGACGACGTCGGACGCGTCCTGCGCCGTCGCGGCGACTGGTTCCTCGGTGAGTCGAACGGCTGGGTGTCGCGCCACCTCCGCGTCGCCATCGGCGGCGCCGCCGGCTACCTCGAGCGCTTCGATCCGCCCGCCGAGCTCGCGCCCGTCGTGCTGCCGCCCGACCCGACGATCGTGCCCGGCCCCTGGCGCCCCGGCTTCGAGCCGCCGCCCAAGCCGACGGAGGGCACGATGCTCGCCTGGTTCCACCCGCTCGCCGGGCCGCGCCGCGCGATGCCGATCTCCGCCGGCCGCCGCTTCGGCGCGCCGCGTCCCCAGCCGCGCCCGGCCGAGTGCGAGCTCGGCCACTGCGGCGTCGACCTCGGCACCACCATCGGCGAGCCGGTCTTCGCGATCGGCGACGGGATCATCGAGCGCATCGAGCGCGACGAGGAGCACGGCGGGCGCGCGGGGCGCTACGTGCGCATCGGCCACAAGGACGGCACCGTCGTGAGCCGCTACATCCACCTCGACACGATCCGCGCCGAGCTCAAGGAGGGCGATCGCGTGACGGGCGGCGAGCTCATCGGGCGGCTCGGCCGCACCGGCGTCGAGCACTCGGGCGCGCACCTCCACTTCGGCCTCTCGCTGCGCGCGGGTGGGCGCGGCGCCGCCGAGACCTACGTCGATCCCGAGCCCTATCTCCGTCGCTGGCAGCTGGTCTCGCCGGAGGCGGTCGCGATGCTAGACAAGAATTACACGCCGCGCTGATCGGGCGGCCAGATGATCTTGTGGATCTGGAGGTTGAGCCGCGCGGTCAGGCGATCGCGCAGCATCCAGGCGACGAGGTCGCGCGGCTCGACCTGACCGAAGCTCGGCGAGAGCAGCACCTCGCAGCGCTCCTCGAGGCGGTGCTCGCGGATCACGCCGACCGACCAGCGGTAGTCCTCCTCCGACGTGACCACGAACTTCACCGCGTCGCGCGGCTTGAGGCGCGCGAGGTTCGGCCAGTGGTTCTTCGCCGCCTCGCGCGAGCCGGGCGTCTTCACGTCGAGGATGACGCAGATCTCGTCGGGCAGCGCCGAGGTGTCGCGGTGCCCGCCCGTCTCGATCATCACCTCGAACCCGCGCGCGAGGAGATCGCGCGCGAGCGCGGGCAGCTCGGGCTGCAGGAGCGGCTCACCGCCGGTCAGGAGGACGAGCTTGGCGCCGCGCGAGACCACGTCGGCGACGATCGCCTCGCGCGGGACCTCCTGGCCGCCGGTGAAGGCGTACTCGGTGTCGCAGTAGGCGCAGCGCAGATCGCAGGCCGCGAACCGCACCAGCGTGCACGGTCGCCCGGCGTGCTGCGTCTCTCCCTGGACGCTCGTGTAGATCTCGTAGAGCTTCACCGTCGAAAATCCCGCGTCGTTTCGGCGTTTGCCATACCGCGCGAGGTCGCGCTACACAAGCGGGACGATCATGTCGAACGCGACGACCTTCCCTGCCGCCGACGGGACCCCCCTCTCCGAGCGCCGCTGGCCGGCGCGCCCGGGGACCTCACCGCGCGGCTCCATCGTCCTCGTGCACGGCTACGGCGAGCACATCGGCCGCTACGAGCACGTCGCGGCGGTGTTCGCCGACGCTGGGTTCTCGGTGTTCGGCGCCGATCTCCGCGGCCACGGCCAGTCGGGGGGCGTGCGCGGCTTCTGCCTGCGCTTCGAGGACTACCTCTCGGATCTCTCGACGCTGCTCGCCCGCGCGCGCGAGGCGGCGTCCGGGCCCCAGTTCCTCGTCGGGCACTCGTTCGGCGGCCTGATCTCGACGAAGTTCGTGCTGCAGCGCCCCGACGCCGTCCGCGGGCTGGTGCTGTCGTCGCCGTTCTTCCGGCTGCGCCTCGACGTCCCGGCGGTGAAGGTGCTCGCCGCGCGCGCCGCGTCGGCGATCTACCCGAAGCTGTCGCTCCCGTCGGGGCTGAAGGGCGAGGACGTCACGCGCGATCCCGAGCTCGCGCGCCTCTACGACGCCGATCCGCTGAACCTCAAGAACGCGACCGCGCGCTGGTTCACCGAGAGCGAGCGCGCGCAGGCCGAGGTGCTGGCGCGCGCCGGCGAGGTGCGGCTGCCGACGCTGTCGGTCATCGGCGGCGACGATCGCGTGGCGCACCCCGGCCGCGGCGAGGAGATCGCCCGCAAGTTCTCGTCGGAGGACAAGACCATCCATGTCCTCCCCGGGCAGTTCCACGAGGTCTTCAACGAGCCGCGCCCCACGCGCGACGAGACGATCGCGCTCGTCCGCGACTGGCTCGTGGCGCGCGCGCGCTAGCGCTCCTGCTTGCACGGTGGGATCGGCTGCGCTACCCTCTATTCTCGACGGGGAGACCTCTCACTCGGGCGGGTGAAGCTGGTCACCTCGGCGCTCCTTGAGTCGATCGGCGCACTGGGTCGACGTTCGGTCCACTAACGGTCGTGGGACGTGTAGCGCCAGCCGTGGCGGGCTTGGACGGCGACGGTGTGCCTGGAGGGATCTCGACGAATGAGCCGGCTCATCGCTTACATCGGCAACGACGCTGATCGGGTCGCGTGCGCGCTCCATCCGGCGCGCTCGGCGTTGCTCGTCGACGCCGCCGAGCCAGCGGACGGCCCGAAGATCGACAGCTGGGGCATCGGCTTCTATCAGGGGGAGATCCTCCTGCAGCGCCGGCCGAAGGCGCCGTCGCAGCCGATCGACTTCTACGACGCGGCGCGCGGTCTGCGCACCGACGTGATCGTCGCCCACGCGCGCGCTGGCACCGTCGGCAAGCCCAAGCACGAGAACACGCACCCCTTCCGCTTCCGGAGCTGGCTGTTCGCGCACCACGGCACCCTCCCCGACTTCGAGGCGCGCCGCGCCGACGTGCTGGCGACCGTCCCCGACTTCCTCGCGCGGAACATCCGCGGGCAGACCGACTCGGAGGCGCTGTTCCACCTGGTGCTCGCCGAGCTGCACCGCGCGCAGAAGCTCGACGACCTGACGGTCTCGCCCCAGGTGATGCGCGACGCCGTCTCGGGCGCGCTCGGCACCTGCGCGCGCGTCCTCGGCGCCGAGGCGACGAGGGCGATGGAGTGTGCGCTGACGCTGACGAACGGGCGGACGCTGCTCGTCAGCCGTCGCGGCGGCCCGCTGTTCCTCCTCGAGCAGGGCGCGATCCACGACTGCCCGGTCTGCCGCGAGACGGCTCCCGCGCTGGCGCGGCGCGATCGCCGCATCGACCACGAGCACCTGCGGGCGCTCGTCTGCGTCGGGGGCATCCCGACGGCGCCGACGGGCGCCCCGTGGCGCGAGCTGCCGAACGACCACGCGGTGACGGTGACGCACGACGTGCGCCCGGAGATCCGCGCCCTTTCCGTCTAGCGATAAACGCGCCTACCAGTCGGCGTTGAGGCCGACGGCGATCACGTCGGTGTCGACGTTGTAGGTGCCGTTCCCGACGGGGACGAGCAGCGCCGGCTGGATCGGGTTCACCTGCCACGCCTCGCTGTTCGTCACCGTGCGCGAGAGCGTGAAGACGTGCGCGTAGCCGAGGTCGAAGCGCACCGGCCCCATCCGCAAGCTGCCGCCGAGCGTGATGATGTTCTTGAGGCCGTCGCCCGAGAGCGCGCTGGTCGTCTTGTCGGGCGTCGCGCTCGACTCGAAGATGTAGCCGGCGCGCAGCCACAGCCGCCGCTTCACCGGCTCGGCCTCGACGCCGACGCGCACCGCCACCGAGTCGTCGAGCGCGCGGTTCACCTTCAGCGACGGCAGGTAGTAGCGGCCGATGCCCGGGACGCCGTCGATGTAGATCCCCTTTGGCGTGATCGTGAAGTCCTGCTGGACGCGCCAGATCTCCCAGTCGATGCCGGCCTCGATGCGCAGCCGTCGGATGGCGCGGATCTCGACGGCGGCGCGCAGGATCGGCGGCAGGTTGAAGTCGAGGTTCGCGTCCTTGCCGACGACCTGCGCGTTGGTGAAAAAGGGGTCGGTGGGGAGGCGCGAGGCGACCGTCCCCGTCGCGCGCACCCAGAACGGCAGCTGGAACGAGACGCCGAGGCGCCACGTCGGGTAGTGGACGTTGAGGCCGACGATCGCCGATGGCGTGAAGAAGCTCGAGGCGTCGAGCTCGGTGAGCGCGTCGAAGCTCGGGTCCTCGGGCGCGCAGTTCAGCTCGGGGCAGGTGCCGAGCATGATGCGCGACTTGAAGCGCAGGAACATGTTCTGGAGGCCGAAGCCGATCGACACGTTCTCGTGCACGCGGAAGGCGGCGCCGAGCTGCAGCGTGACGAGGAGCGACCCCGAGAGCGAGATCGACGAGTAGCGCTGTGGGCCGTTCTCCGGCCACGACGAGAGGCCGAGGTACGGCACCCAGACGCCGCCGTAGATCGTCACCCAGCGGGCCTTCTTCGGCTTGTAGCTGAGGCCGAGCGTGGGGATCGGGAGGATGACCATCGAGCTCGACACGCGCGGCAGCGGGTTGCCGCCCGAGTCGACGCGGTCGTAGGTCATGCGCTCGAGGACGAGGCCGCCGTCGACGAGGAAGCTGAAGTGATCGATCTCCTCGAGGTTGGCCGGGTTGAAGGCCATCGCGCCGAGGTCATCCCCGCCCGCGACGAAGGTGCCGCCGCGACCCATGGGGCGCGCGCCGCGGAAGGGCTGGGTGAGGCCGCCCGCCTCGGCGACGGACGAGGCGATGGCGACGAGCGCCAGGGCGGCGCAGGCGATGGAGAGTGTTTTCGTCAAGCGCGATCTCTGGAGGAGTTAGTTCTTCGGGCCGCGCATCTTGGCGATGTTCACGAACCGCGTGAAGCCGCGTTTCTCGTCGAGGAAGAAGTCGCTGATCTCACCGAGGAGCGTCTTGTAGTCGCCGGCGTCGAGCGAGCCGCCCTGCCCCGGCTTGGTGCGGTTGAGCTCCGACAGGTGGTCCGCCAGCGTCGAGGCCGGGTAGGTCCCGTCGGTGTTCATGCGGTAGAGGTTGCGCAGGATCGACAGCAGCACCTTGCGGTCGTCGCGCTCGCGGCTCTTCTTGATGAGCGTGACCTGCGAGTCGATGGCGCCCTGCGCCGGGCCGCCGTCGGGGTCGAGGGCGGTGCCGACGACGCGGAGGATGGGCACGAGGTCGTTGTCGGCCATCATCGTCTGCACTTGATCGGCGAGCGTGGTGAGCGCGGTGGCGAAGGCGAGATCGCTCTGCGCCTCGTCGACGAGGTACTGGAGCAGCGTGTAGAGCTGCGTGCGCGCGTCGGGGTCGGCCTGCACCTTGTCGACGAAGTCGGCCATCGCGGCGAAGGTCGGCCCGCCCATCACGTCGGTCATGTCCTGCGTGAGCTGCTTGTGGACCCAGTTGTCGAGGTCGCCCTTCTTGGCGTGCGTCGCCAGGCGATCGCGCAGGAAGTCGATGAGGATCTGCGTGAGGGCGTGGACGCGGCGGTTCTTGAGGCGCGACTTGCCGTTGACCACCTCGACGGTGAGCATCTGGTCGACGAGCGCCGAGGTCGCCGCCTTCCAGGTGGCCGCCTTCGCCGGATCGGTCGCCGCGAGCGAGGCGCGCTTGTGCGCGTAGGCGTCGGCGAGGAGGTGGTAGGGCGTGGCGCGCGGGATGATGGTCTTGCCGTCGGAGGTGGTGGTCGTGGTCGCGCCGTTGCGGTAGGCGACGCCCGGCGGCGTCGCGCCTGGATCGAGGAGGTAGCGCGCGGTGGCGAGGAGCACCGGGCGCGCGGGCTGCGTGCCGGCGGTGCCGTCGACGGTCATGCGGTTCAGGATCGGCGCGAGGTCGAGCGTCGCCGGCATGAGGTCGCCGGCGGAGAGCACCTCGGCGAGGAGCTGCTCGTAGGAGACGACGTTGTCCGGGTAGGCGAAGCGCGGCTGGCGCGGATCGACCGACTGGAAGGTCTTGCCCGAGTAGCTCGACTGCGGCGAGCCCCAGTGCTCGTGCAGCGTCGCGAGGATGTCGACGAAGATCTTGGCGGCGTTGCGGGTCTTGGTGCAGTTGCCCGTCTGGTCGTTGAACTCGATGCACTCGTCGTGCTTGGCGAACGCGTCGACGAGCGGCTGGACCGCGTCGTAGAAGCTGTCGTTGAGGCGCCCGTTCGGGTTGGTCGGAAGGCGCGTCTCCCAGGCGGTGATGCTCTTGTCGTGGACGTCGTAGAAGAGCTCGCCGTCCTTGGTGGCGACCGGCTCCATCGTGTCTAGCAGGAATTGCATGTTGAGCGCGCGCAGCTCGGCGGGGCGCAGGAACAGCGTGCGCACCAGCGCCGCCGGCGACGGACGGCGGTTGAAGCCGGTGATCTTCGTCTGCAGCTGGAGGACGCCGTCGCCGAGGCCGTTGTCGAGGAGCGTGCGCAGGCCGTCGGGCTTGATCTTGGCGGCGAAGTTCGCGCCATTGTAGGCGCTCGGGTAGCTCGAGTTGTTCTTCACCGACGACATGTTGAGGATGAAGAAGAGCGCGAGGTCGTCGATCTGGAAGAGGTCGCACTTGGCGTAGGGGCCGGCGAGGTTGATCGGGCCGAGCCCGACGGTGGCGCCCGGCTTGTTACAGAGCGGGATGCCGTTCGCCGAGTGGATGAGGTGCGCGATGCGCTGGAGCAGCGACCGGTTGTAGTCGACGTCGGCCTTGGTGCGGTCGACCGGCAGGATCGAGTCGAGCGCGACGTTGCCACCGACGAGCGGGAAGTCGGGGCCGTTGGCGTGGTCGAAGTCGATCTGGTTCTTGGCGACGAGGAGGCGGCCGATCATCGGCGCGAAGCCGCGCACCTTCGGGTCCTCGAGCGCGTTCATGACGTCCTCGAAGAGGCCGGGGACGCGGAGGAGGCGCACGAGGATCGGGACGAGGTCGTCGTACAGCGTCGAGGTCTCGGGGATCTTGGCGTTGGGGTACTTCTTGCCGCGATCGCTCGCGTCGAGCATCGCGCCGATCGCGCGCGACGACTCCGCCTCGTACTTGGTGAGGAGCGTCTTGGCGGTGAGGAGCGTGTCCTGCGCGTTCGGGTCGCCGAGGATCTGGAAGAAGGCGTGGACAAGGTCGAGCACCGCCGCCTGGTCGGTGTCGAAGCCCTGGAAGGTCAGCGCGTCGATCATCCCGCCGGCGGGATCGGTGTACATCTTCGTCTGCGTCTTGCGCGGCCCGAGGAGCGCCGAGGCGCCGTGGACGAGGCCGAGGGTGATGTCCTTCTTGGCGTCCATCAGCGCGACGCCCTCGCGCGAGAGGCCGGCGATCACCGTCGGATCGAGGTCGAGGTAGCGGTACATCGTCGCCTGCGAGCCCGTCGAGGCGAGCGCGCGGCCGAGCGTGTCGCGCGGCGCGGTGTCGGCGACGCCCGCCTCGGGGAACGGCGACGGGACGACGAGCGGCGCGCCGTTGGCGTCGACATAGCGGCCCTGGTCATCCACGTCGGCGAGGCCGTCGTTGTTCTTGTCGACGAACGGCGCGGCGACGCGGTTGCCGGTGAGGGCGGCCTGCGCGATGCCGCGGTAGTCGCGCTGGACGAGCGGGCGCACCTTGCCGCTGGCGAGCTGCGGGTGCGTCGAGAAGACGAGGTTGAGCGCGAGGCGGAGCGTGCGCTCGGGATCGGCCGGGTTGGCGACGGGCTGCGCGGTCTTCAGCTCGCGCGAGAGCGCGCGGAGGACCTGCTTCCATTCGGTCTCGGCGGTGCCGCCCGGGCCGACGAGCCCGAGGAGCTTGTCGAGGAAGTCGTCGATCTGCGGGTACTCGATGATGGTGTGGACGAGGCCGGCGGCGGTCTTCGTCGGGCGATAGCCGTTGCGGTGCGCGAGGCGCGCGAGGGCCGGCGAGAAGTCGGGGTCGTCGCGCATGACGCCGAGGATCTTGCCGAGGCCGGAGATGGCCGTCTCCATCGTGCCGTCGTCGGCGAGCACCAGCAGCGACTCGAGGAAGCGCTGCAGGTCGGAGAGGATGGTGCTCGGGAGGATGGCGTCGATGGTGGCGATGAGGCCGTCGCGGTCGGCCTGGATCGCCTTCAGCTTCGCCGGGGCGTCGACGGGGGCGGGCATGTTGTCGACGCAGACCGAGCGGCCGAGCGCGCCGGAGACGTCGACCGTCTGGCGCGTGCCGGCGGCCTTCTCGGCGAGCTGGCCGGTGTAGGCCACGCGTTGACAGCCCTCGCGGTAGACCGCCTGACCGAAGGTCGTATATCCCTCGACGGTGCGGTTCGTATCGAGCGGTTTGTCGCACGCGAGAAACGCGAGCGAAAACGTAGCGGCACTCACGATTGATACAGTGCGATAAATCACGACAACCCCCTATAACTGCAATGAAATTGGGCGGTGACATCGACGTTAGAGGAACGTTAGTTGGGACACAAGCAGGAAATTTTCACGCACGTTAACGCAGCGTATCAATTGGATTACGCATTGCGTCACAAAGTCGAAACGAACGGCTGGTGGTAGGATGTCGCCTCCCGTGAAGCCCGTCGGCGCCGTCGAGACGCAGCCCTTCGGCAAGTATCTCCTCGTCGAGCGGCTCGCCGCCGGCGGGATGGCGGAGGTGTTTCGCGCGGTGGTGCAGGGGCCGGCGGGGGTCGAGAAGACCGTCGCGGTGAAGCGGATCCTCCCGGGGCTCGACGGGATGAGCGACTTCACCGCGATGTTCATCGACGAGGCGCGGATCGCCTGCTCGCTGACCCACGTCAACGTCGCCCAGGTGTTCGAGTTCGGCGAGGTGGGCGGCGTCTATTACCTGGCGATGGAGCTCGTCGAGGGGACCGACCTCGGGCGGCTGCAGCAGGCGGGGCGCGCGCGCGGGCAGCGCATCCCGATCGAGCTGGCGGCGTTCGTCATCGCCGAGGCGGCGCGCGGGCTGGCGTATGCGCACGACAAGCGCGGGCGCGACGGCGCGCTCCTCGGGATCGTCCACCGCGACGTCTCGCCGCAGAACCTCCTCCTGAGCTACGCGGGCGAGGTGAAGGTCGCAGATTTCGGGATCGCGAAGGCGGCCGGCAAGCTCCACAAGACCGAGTCGGGCGCGGTGATGGGCAAGCTCCGGTACATGAGCCCGGAGCAGGTGCTGGGGCAGCCGCTCGACGGGCGGAGCGATGTGTTCTCGCTGGGGGTGGTGCTGCACGAGCTGCTCACAGGGCGGACGCTGTTCGACGGGGAGCACCCCGGGCAGGTCGCCGATCAGGTGCAGAAGCTGGCGATCCCCGCGCCGTCGTCGGTGCAGCCGGCGGTGCCGCCGGAGCTCGATCGGATCTGCCTGAAGGCGCTGGCGCGGGCGCGCGATCATCGGTACACGCGCGCGGCGGATCTCGCGCGGGAGCTGTCGGCCTTCGTGGGGGCGCGGGCGCCGGGGCTGGGGCGCGAGGACCTGGGGGCGCTCGTCGCCGAGTGGGCGCCGCGGGGCGGCGTGGCACCGCCAGTGGGGCTCGGGGATCCGTCGTCGGGGTTCGCGGCGACGATCCCGGCTTCGCCGTCGATGGCGTGGGCCGCGGGCGGCGAGGCGGCTCCGCCGGAGGCGGCGAACGGGGAGGCCCGGGCTGCCGTCGCGACGGTGGTCGACGCCGGCACCGCCGCGGCCGCGCGTCCGTCGCCCTCCCCCGCCTCCGTCGCGCCCGCGACGGTGCCGGCGCGTCGACCGGCACCCGCCGTCGTCGAGCGGGAGCCGGAGCCCGAGACGGCGCGGCCGCGCGCGCGCGCGGGAGGGATCGCGGCGCTCGGCGCGCCCATCGCGCTGGTGATCGCCGTCGGTGCGGGCGCGCTCGGCTATCGCGCGCTGCGCGCGCACGATGGGAGCGGCGGTGGGGGCGGGCCGCTGGCGGTCGCCAGCGACGGTGGTGCGCGCGAAGACGCGGGCGTGGCGGCGACGTCGCCGTCGGCGCAGCTGCCGCCGCCGTTCGTGCCGCGCCGGAGCGCGGACGCCGCCGAGCGGGCGCGACTCGTCGCCGAACTGGAGCGCGCGGAGCTCGCGTCGGCGGCGTGGCGCGGCGTGCCGGCGCCTGATTATTTGTCAATCCTCGGCGCCGTCGATGCGTCGCTGTGCGCCCCGCCCGGCGACGACGGCGCGCCGCCGTTCTCGGCCGAGGGGCAGCGCGCGCTCGAGGCGCAGCACGTCGTCGCCGAGGCGCGCGCGGTCGCGCGATACCTCCACGCGACGGGGGAGCTGCCGCCGCGCGTCGCCGCGTCGCTGTCGTCGTTCCTGCGGCAACGGAACGCGTTCGCGCCGAAGCAGTGGCGCCTCGCACGGCTGGCGGCGATCGTCGAGCCGCGGGCCGCGCGGCATCTGGTCGATCTGCTGCGACAGGCCGATGGCGCCTGGCCCGACGGCGGCGTTGGGCCGCTCTGCTCGGCGCGTGGCGCGCTCGAGCGGCTGGCGGCGCTGGAGCCGAACGGGCGGTTCGCGCGCTGGGTGGAGGCCACGCCCGTCGAGACCGCGCGCGACGTCGACGGGCTGCGGCTCGAGGTGAGCGCCGCGGCGCGCGACGAGGCGGCGGCGACGCTGGAGGTGCGGCTGCGCGTGACGAACCTCGGCGGTGCGCCGCGCGCGATCGACCTCGGGGCGGCGCGCCTCGACGAGCTCGAGGTCGCGCCGACGGTGGAGCCGGTGCGCGCGTCGCTCGGGCCGGGCGAGTCCGTCGACGCGAAGCTGACGTTCGCTGGCGTGACCGACGCGGTCGCCGAGGCGGCGACGCTGCGGTGGTCGTCGGGGGCGCGTCTGCAGGCCTACTCGAACCTGGTGCGGTGAGACGATGACGGAGACGGTGCGGCTCACGATCGGCGACGGAGTCGCCACCCTCACGCTCGATCGGCCGGCGGTGCGGAACGCGCTCGGCCCCGACGAGTGGCGCGCGCTCGACGAGCGGCTCGACGAGATCGCGGCGGCGCGCAACGGCGTGCGGGTCGTGGTCCTCGAGGGCGCGGGCGGGACCTTCTCCGCGGGGGGCGATCTGTCGACGATGCCGGCGCGGCTCGCGCAGCCGCGGCACGTGCGGCGGGCGAACCTGCTGCGCGACGCGCAGGTGATCGCGCGGCTCACGTCGCTGCCGCAGCCGACGGTGGCGATCGTCGAGGGGGCGGCGGTCGGCGCGGGACTGTCGCTCGCGCTGGCCTGCGACCTGCGCTACGCGACGACGACGGCGAAGCTGGGCGCGACCTTCCACCGCATCGGGCTGACCGGCGACTTCGGCGTCCTGTGGACGCTGCCGCGCATCGTGGGGCCGACGCGCGCGTTCGAGCTGCTCCTCGGCGGCGAGCTCGTCGATGGGACGCGCGCGGAGGCGATCGGGCTGGTGACGCGCGCCTACGCGCCCGAGCGGCTCCGTGAGGAGGTCGCGACGGTGGTGGCGCGGATCGTGTCGGGGCCGCCGGTCGCGCTGGCGGCGACGAAGCGCGGGCTGTGGCGCGCGCTCGAGGAGCGCCTCGAGACGCTCCTCGCGTACGAGGCGGAGGCGCAGGCGGCCTGCTCGAAGAGCGAGGATGCGCAGGAGGGGGTGCGCGCCTTCGGCGAGAAGCGCGCGCCGACCTTTCGCGGACGCTGACCGACGGGTCAGTTCGACTCGTCGGCGCTGGGGAGCGGGAGCGTCGTTGGGTCGCTCGACGGAGGCGTGCGCGGCGGAGGCGGCGGCTCCTCGACGGGGCGCGCGGTCGGCGGTGGCGTCGGTGCGGGCGGCGGCGCGACCGGCGCGGGCGCGGTCGTGACGGGCGGCGCCACGGGGGCAGGCGTCGGGGCGGGACTCGGCGTCGGGGTCGGCGCCGGCGTCGTGCTCGTGCCGTCGGGGCCGATGATCGTGACCGGCGTCTCCTCGTCGCGCGGGCGGCGCGGCTTCGACGGGCGATCGTGGCGGGCCGCGACCGTCGTCGGCGCGGGCGCGGTGGGAGGCGTCGTCGCAGTCGGCGTCGCCGTCGCGGCCGGTGACGCCGCGGGAGCGGTCGGCGACGAGGCAGGCGCGGTCGGCGTCGCGGCCGGTGCGGCCGGCGTCGGCGCGGTGGCCCGTGGGGCGGCGGCCGTCGCGGCATGGGACTCGACGTCGAAGACGAGCGCGATCGGCGCGCGGCCGGTGACGTTCGCCTCGATGCGCAGCTTGTACCCGCCGGTGCTGCGGAACGCGGTCGCCGCGCGATAGCGGCCCGGCTCGCCCGTCGGCGTCGCCGCGACGCGCTCGTCGGTGGGGCGCGCCCCCGGAGGCGTCGCCACCACCTCGACGCGCGCACCAGAGAGCATCGTGCGCGCGCCGCCCTGCTCGTCCGCGAGCTCGACGACGAGCGGCGCCGCCGAGCCGACGACCGGCGGCTGCTCGAAGCCGGCGCGCAGCGTGAGGCTGCCCTCGCGCAGGACGTGCTCGTCGAAGAGCGGCGGCCGGGCGTTGATCGGCGGCAGCGTCGGCGTCGACGGCAGCGACGGCGCCGAGCCCATCTTCTCGCCGGTGTCGCGGCGGTTGAGCAGCGCGGCGCCAATGCCGATGGCGGTCCCGACGGCGATCGCGGCGAACGCGCCGATGACGATGGGGCGCGATCCGGTCGGCCGGCGCACGCGCCCCATCTCGGCCGCGGGGACCGGGCGCACCGGGCGTCCCGAGCCGCGCGCGGGCGTGGGGGCTCCGATGGTGGCTGCTGGTCGCGTCGCGGCCGGTGCGGGCGCGCGGGTGCCTGCGCGCGCGGTCGGGCTCGCGGCGGCCGGGCTCGCCGGGGTCGCCGGACGGGCCGTCGGGCTCGTGGAGGCGGGGCTCGCCGGTCGCGCCGCCGTCGCTGCAGGGCGCGGCTGAGCCGGCGCGCGCGCCTTCGGCACGCCGAGGAGCGTCCCCTGCGGGCCTGGCGCCGCGTCCGCTCCCACGATGGCCGGAGCCGCGGCGCGGAGCGGGATGGCGTCGAGCGCGGCGATGACCGCCTCGGCGTCGCGCGGGCGCGCGTTTCGGTCCTTCGCGAGGAGCTGGAGGATGAGCGCCTCGAGCTCCGCCGGGATCGCGGGGTTGATCGTGCGTGGCCGCGGCGGCGCCTCGCGCAGGTGCTTGAGCACCACCTGCATGCTGGCGTCGCCCTCGAACGGCAGCCTCCCCGTCGCGAGGCGGAACAGGATCACGCCCAGTGAGTAGAGGTCGACGCGGTGATCGACCTCCGCCGCCGTCGCCTGCTCGGGCGCGATGTAGTGCGGCGTCCCGAAGATGAGACCGTCGCGCGACATGATCGACTGGTCGGCGCCGTGGAGCAGCTTGGCGATGCCGAAGTCGAGCACCTTGACGAGATCGGGGATGCGCGAGCGATCGGTGATGAGGATGTTCGCCGGCTTCAGATCGCGGTGGACGATGCCGGCCGCGTGCGCCTCGGACAGCGCGCCGGCGATCTGGCGCGTCAGGTTGATGACGCGCTCGAGCGGCTGCGCCCCCTGCGCCTCGCAGACCGCCTCGAGCGATACGCCGTCGATGTGCTCCATCACGATGAAGGGCACGCCCTCGTCGGTCTCGCCGACGAGGTGGACGGTCACGATGTTGGGGTGCATGAGGCGCGCGGCGGCGCGGGCCTCGCGCAGGAAGCGGCGGACGACCTCGTTCTCCTTGAGGAGCTCGCGGCGGAGGATCTTCACCGCGACGATGCGGTCCATCGTCCGCTGGTAGGCGCGATAGACCGTACCCATCGCGCCGCGCCCGCAGACGTCGCGGACCTCGAACTGCCCGAGGAGGATCTGCCCGATGTTGCGGTCCTCCGCCGCCTGGACGACCTTGGCGCCGTCGACGGGGCAGAAGCGCACGCCGTCGTCGAACGTACGGCCGCAGTGTGGGCAGGCGGTCATCGGGGGTCCGCTCTTCCAGTTTCTAGCACCCGTCGGGGGCGTTGCCAACGCGACCTGCGTCACAGGGCTCTCGTCGGGCGGGGAGTCGGGCGCGCGCGGCAGATCGAAGAACTGCGCGAGCTCGGCGGAGGTTGCGGCGGGAAGATCACTCATCGCCTATGCTCCAACGGATGCATCCTCGGTTTGTTCTCGGTCTCGCGGCGGCGGTTGCCTCGCTGTCGCTCTTTTCAGCGACGGGGCGCGCCGGTGACGCCGAGCCCGCTCCCGTCGGTGACGTGAGTCCCGGAAAGCGCGTGACGGTCGCCACTCCGCAGCCGAAGCCGGCGGCGCCGCCGGCCAAGCGCGAGCGCGTCGTCGAGTACGCGGATGTCGACCTCCGGCTCGCCGATGGCGCGATCGAGATCACCGCCGTCCGCCGCGCGCGCTTCGCCACGCCGACGGAGATCCCGCGCTATCGCGGGCGCTGGCGCGTCGCCGCGGCGCATGGCAAGAGCGCGCTCGCGCCGACCGAGCGTGACTTCGACTTCCCGCTGCTCGCCGACGCCGAGACCGACGATCAGTCCGCCGAGGCGGTGGCGATCGGCAAGGCGATCCGCCGCCGCGCGCAGGCGACGACGACGGTGCGTGTGCCGCTCCTTCCCGAGGCCGATCAGGTCGTGGTGACCGATCCGCGCACGGGCAAGGCGGTCAGCCGCCCTCTTCCGCCGGCGCCGTCGCCGCCTGCTGCGCCTGCTGCCGCCGCTGCAAAAAGATGAACACCGCCTGAACGATCGACGCGATCGGCACCGCCAGCAGCGCCCCGACGAGCCCGCCCGACTCCTCTCCGACGAGCAGCGCGAACACGACGATCACCGGATGGATCTTGGCCGCGGTGCCGATGATCTTCGGGTTGAAGAAGTTCGCCTCGAGGAAATGGATGCCGATGATCCAGGCGAGCACGCCGACGCCCGTCGAGATCGAGATGCCGTCCTGCCCCGAGGCGAGCGCGATGACGACGATCGGGACCGACGAGAGGATCGAGCCGAACACGGGGATGAAGCTCATCGCGCCGGCGACCGCGCCGAGGAGGAGGCTGTACTTCACCTTGAGGAGGATCAGCCCCACCGTCGTGAGGAGCCCATTCAAGACGCAGATGAGGAGCTGCCCGCGGATGACGCCGGAGAGGCCCCGGTCGACGTCGAGGAGGATCTCGTCGGAGGCGGCGCGGTGCTCGGGCGGGACGAGCGAGCGGATGAAGCGCATCACGCGCTCGACGTCGACGAGTAGGTAGGCGGCGACCATGAAGGTGAGGACGAACCAGGCGAACGATCGCACGACGCTGGTGAGGAAGCGGCGCCCGACGGAGAGGACGCCCTTCATCTCGGTCTCCGTCGACGACGCCGCGCGCCCGAGGAGATCGGCGAGGCGCGGGCGCTTCTCGTCGGAGTCGGAGCGCGGCCCGATCACGTAGCGGCCGCGGCCGGCGGGCTCGATCTCGAGCGCGAGATCTTCGAGGCTGATCTCGAACTGCGTCGGGCCGCGCTGGGTGACCTTCAGCTTGCGCTCGGGGCGCGGCTCGGGCTCGTCGTAGGGGCCGTCCTCTTGAGGGAAGTTCGCCTCGAGCCAGCGATCGGCGGCGGGGACGTACTGCGTGCGCACCTTCGCGAGGAAGCGCGGCGCTTCGCGGAAGAGGCGCGCGGCGTCGGCGGAGAGGCGCGGCATGAAGGCGGTGAGCGCGAGCGTGATGACGCCGACGAGGCCGAGATAGACGAGGATGACCGCCGCCCAACGGGGCATGCGCGGGCGGCCGCGCTTGCCGACGCGGGCGAGGGCGTTCACCACCGGCGCGAGCACGTAGGCGACGAGGACGCCGAGGACGAACGGCCGCATCACCGAGCGCGAGGCGATGAGGACGACGACGATGAACCCGGCGAAGCCCCACAGGCGCCAGAGGCGGCGGATCCAGGGCGGCATGCGCCCCGTCGAGGCGGAGGCCGAGGTGGCAGGCTCGGGCGGCATGGCGGCGGGGTCGCTCACAGGCGGGGATCGCGAACTTCGACGGTCGCGCCCGACTCCTCGCGAATGGTGCGGGCCGCGCCCTCGACGAGCTCGCCGAGGATGCCGCGCCCCGGGCGCTTCTGCCAGACCGGGACGGGCGTCGTCTTCGCCGGATCGTGCCCGGCGAGGCGCGCCGCCGCCTCGATGGCGTCCTCGAGGTTCCCGAGCTCGTCGACGAGCTTCACCTCGAGCGCCTGCTGGCCGCTGAACACGCGCCCGTCGGCGAGCGCGCGCACCGCGGCGGCGTCGAGCTTTCGCCCGCGCGCGACGTCGTCGATGAACTGGGTGTGGATGTTGTCCATCAGCGCTTGGAAGTAGGCCTTCTCCGACGTCTCCATCGCGCGGAACGGCGAGCCGACGTCCTTGCGCGCGCCCGACTTGAGGACGTCGACGTCGACCTTGGCGAGGTCGAGGAGGCGATTGACGTGCGGGAACTGGCTGATGACGCCGATCGATCCGGTCATCGTCCCCGCCGAGGCGAAGATGCGATCGCACGCGGTGGCGATGTAGTAGCCGCCCGACGCTGCGACGGTGCCCATCGAGCAGACGACCTTCTTCTCTTTGCGCGCGCGGAGGATCGCCTGGTGGATCTCCTGCGACGGCGCGACGGCGCCGCCGGGCGAGTCGATGCGCACGACGATCGCCGCGATCGTCGGGTCGACGCGCAGGGCGTGGAGCTGGCCGAGGTACTCGCGCGAGCGGTCGATCACCCCGCGCACCTCGACGACGCCCACGCGCGGCCCGCGCCCGGCGCGCCCGCCGAGGCCGCCGCCCCACCCCGCTTCGCCGCCGCCGCGATCGGGATCGAGCACCGCGATCACCACGAGGAGGAACACGAAGCACAACGCCAGCAGCCCGCCGAAGACGGCGAGCCCGCTCCACAGTGAACGACGCGACGACGGTGCCTGCTCGGAAGACATGTTTGTCTATCGCTCAAATGAAAACGCCCCGAAGCCTTCCGGCCTCGGGGCGTTGGTGACTCATGCGTGACGGCGGTTAGCGATCCCCGCCGCCCTCCTCCTGCGCCCGCTTCCGGTCCGCCTTCGAGAGGCCCTTCAGCTTGGCCCCGAAGACGTCGCCCAGCGTCGCGCCCGAGCTCGAGCCAGCGTAGCCCTGAACCTCGGCCAGCTCCTCGGCGCGCTGCGCGGCCTTCATCGACAGGCCGATCTTCCGCTCCGCCTGGTCGATGCTGATGATCTCGGCCTTGACCTCCTGGCCGGGCTTGAGCACCTCACGCGGATCCTCGACGCGCTGGTCGCTGATCTCGGAGACGTGGATGAGGCCCTCGATGCCCTTCTCGAGCTCGACGAACGCGCCGAAGTCGAGCACCTTCTGGACCTTCGCCGTGACGATCTTCCCGACGGGGTAGTCGAACGGGATGCGATCCCACGGGTCGCCGATGAGCTGCTTGATGCCGAGCGAGATCTTGGGCTTGTCGCCCTCGGTCGTGTCGATGTGGAGCACGACCGCCTCGACCTCTTCGCCCTTCTGGTAGAGCTCGCTCGGGTGCTTCACCCGCTGCGTCCAGCTCATGTCCGAGATGTGGACGAGGCCGTCGATGCCCTCCTCGATCTCGACGAAGATGCCGAAGTCGGCGATGTTGCGGACGCGGCCCTTGACGACGGTGCCCGGCGGGTACTTCGAGGTGAGCGCCTCGTACGGATTCGGCTCGAGCTGCTTCATGCCGAGCGAGATCCGGTTCTGCGAGGCGTCGATGTCGAGCACGACCGCCTCGACGATGTCGCCCACCGCGACGACCTTCGACGGGTGCTTGACCCGGCGGGTCCACGACATCTCGCTGATGTGGACGAGGCCCTCGATGCCCTGCTCGAGCTCGATGAAGGCGCCGTAGTCCTTGAGCGAGACGACCTTGCCCTTGACGACGGTGCCCGGCGTGTAGCGCTCGGCGGCCGTCTTCCAGGGATCGTCGCTGATCTGCTTGAGACCGAGGGAGACGCGCTCGGTGTCGCTGTTGAACTTGAGGACCTTGACGCGGACCTGGTCGCCGACCTGGAACATCTCGGACGGGTGGTTGACCCGGCCCCAGCTCATGTCGGTGATGTGGAGCAGGCCGTCGATGCCACCAAGGTCGATGAAGGCGCCGTACTCGGTGAGGTTCTTGACGATCCCCTCGACGATCTGGCCTTCCTTGAGCTTCTCGAGCGTCTGCTCCTTCAGCTCGGCGCGCTCCTTCTCGAGGAGGACGCGGCGCGAGAGGACGATGTTCCCGCGCTTCTTGTTGAACTTGATGACCTTGAACTTGTAGTTCTTGCCGATGAAGGCGTCGAGGTTCCGCACCGGGCGGAGGTCGACCTGGCTACCGGGGAGGAAGGCCTTCACGCCGCCGCGGATGGTGACCGAGAGGCCGCCCTTCACGCGCTGCGAGATCACACCCTCGATGAGCTCGTCGCGCTCGCAGGCCTCGGAGATCTCATCCCACACCTTGAGACGGTCGGCCTTCTCCTTCGAGAGGACGCAGAGGCCGTTCTCGTTCTCGCGGCTCTCGAGGTAGACCTCGATCTCGTCGCCGACCTTGACGGTCGGCTGGCCGTCGGCCCCGATGAACTCTTCGAGGGGCACCTGGCCCTCGGACTTGTAGCCGATGTCGACGACGACATAGTCCTTGGCCAGTTGGATGACGCGCCCGCGGACGATCGCGCCTTCCTTGATGTCCTCTTTCTTCAGGCTCTCTTCAAAGAGCGCGGCAAAAGACTCCTCGCCGCCCGCGGTGTTGTTGTGAGTTTCGACCATTCGCTTCCTGTGCTCCCCGATACCCGATTCTTGGTGGATTCTTGACGGACCTTTGGCCCGAAAAGTGAGTGCGGAAGGTAGACCCCGGCCCCCAGAGCGTCAAGCGAAATCGCCGACCGGATTGGCGACGGGGAGCTGCCTGACGGACCCTTAGAGCCCGAGGCGCTCGCGCGCCAGCTGCTCGAGACGATCGACGACGGAATCCAGAGGAAGATCGCTGGTATCGACCGCGACGGCGTCATCTGCCTGCTTGAGCGGCGCGGTGGCGCGGGTCGCGTCCCGGAGGTCACGATCCTCGAGATCGCGCAGCGTCTCGTCGTAGCCGACCTGCGCGCCGCGAGCGGTGAGCTCCTCCCAGCGACGGCGGGCGCGGACGGCCGAGCTCGCCGTCAGGAAGATCTTCACCGGCGCCCAGGGCAGGACGACCGTCCCGATGTCGCGCCCCTCGACGACGCAGCGGCCGGCGCTGGCCAGCGAGCGCTGCAGCTCGAGCAGCGCCTCGCGGACCGCGGGGTGGGCGGAGACGGTCGACGCCCCCTGCGACATCGCCGGGGTGCGGATCGCCTCGGACACGTCGTCGTCGCCGAGGAGCACGCGCCCGTCGGCGGTGAAGCGGATGGGGAGCGCGCGGGCGATGGCGCCGAGGCGCGCGCCGTCGTCGAGAGGGGTGCCGTCCCGTGTGGCCCGCAGCGCGAGCGCCCGGTAGATGGCCCCCGTATCGAGGAGGAACCAGCCGAGGCGCCGCGCGAGCTGCCGCGCGACGGTCGACTTGCCGGCGCCCGCCGGGCCGTCAATCGCGATGACGTGAGGGGGCGAGGGCGACATGCCGGAGGCGTACCTTATGGACGTGACCGAGGCGTGTCAACGCGCTCAGCCGCTGATACCATGTGCGGTCGACATGCCTGCCGCTTCGGCGCCGGCCCCACGACTGTGGGCGAGCGTGCTCGGGATGAATGTGTGGGTGGTCGCGGTGGCGCTGCCGCTCCTCGGCGTGCAGGGCGCGACCATTCCGCGCTTCGGGATCGGGCTGCTCGCCATCCTGGCGCTCCTCGGGCCGGCCGCGCTCGCCGTCGGCGTGGTGCGGCGGTCGGCCGGGCTGCTCGTCGGGCTGTACCCGGTGCTGGTAGCGCTCCCGCTGGTCCTCGTGACGACGGGGCCGAGCCCGCTCGTGTCGCCGCCGCCGCTCGTCGCGCTGGCGGCGAGCCTGGTCGCCTATGTGGTGGTGGCGCTGCGCGCGCTCGACGACGCGCCGCCGCCGCCGTCGCGCGAGCAGCAGCTGACGAGGGTGCCCGTCCCGCTGCGGTGGCGCCGTCGGGCGCGCGTCTATCGGGCGCTCGAGGTGGCGGCGGGGCTGTTCCCGCTCGCGCTGGTGATCGGGGTCGATGGCGCGCCGGGGATGCGCCGGGCGCTCGAGGCGCGCTTCGGCGCCGAGGCGCGGCCGGTCCAGGCGGCGATCACCGTCGTCGCCGGGCTGCTGGCGGTGGCCGCGTTTCGCGTCGGCCTCCTGGCGCCGCTCGTCGCGCACCTCTCGGCGGAGCGGGCGCTGCAGCGCCAGGTCGACGCCGATCGGCGCGCCGCGCGACGTGGGAGGCCGCGCGCGCTGTTCTTCGTCTGGGTGGCCGCCGCGCTGGTGGCGATGGCGGTGATGATCGTGCTGCGCGCCGGGGGGCGGCGGTGAGACGATACTTCTTCGAGATAGTCGCGTTCATCTTGATCCTGGGTGGCTTGGGCTTCTTCCTCGAGTGCGTGAGCGCGCTTGGGCGTCACGACTACGTCGCCGCGGTGATCGTCGCCGTCGTCGGGATGACCGTACTGCGCGTCGGCGCCGAGCTCGCGCGCTTCGCGCTGGCGGAGCGGGACTGATGCGCGCGCGCCTGACGCTGTGTGGCCTCGTCTTCGTCGCTGCTGGCGCCTGCCATCGTGCGGGCAGAGGCGCGACGACGACGACGAACGGGCCGGCGATCCCGCTCGTGGCCGAGCCGGCGGCGCGTGACGACGAGGTGGTGGCCACCGTCGACGGTCGGGCGATCCGCGCCTCCGACGTCGCCGCGCAGGCACGCGCCCGCGGCGTCGATGCCAAGACGGCGCTGCGCGATCTCGTCGACGCCGAGGTGCTCGCGGGAGCGGCCGCGGCGCGCGGGCTCGATCGCGATCGCGCCGTCGTCGCCGCGGCCAAGCAGGAGATGGTGCGCCGCTGGCTCGCCGTCGAGTTCGAGCCCAAGACGGGCGCCGCCGCCATCCCCGAGCGGCTCATCCGCCGCACCTACAACAAGAACATCAACCTCTTCGATCACTCGGAGTGGGTCGACGTCTGGCACATCCTCGCGCCCACGCCCGCCGGCGCCAGCGACGCGGTGAAGGCGCAGGCGAAGGCCGACGCCGAGGAGATCGCCCGTCGCGCCAAGGGCCTCGACGAGGAGGCCTTCAAGGCGCTGGCGAAGACGCCGCGCAAGGCGGGCGACCCCTACAAGCTCGAGCGCATCATGACCGCACGCGACGGGTGGACGCTGAAGGAGTTCTCCTACCCCGCGCACGACCTCCTCAAGAAGCCCGGGGACACCACGCCCGTCGTCGAGACGAGTTACGGGTACCACGTCATCTTCCTCATCAAGCGCATCCCGCCGATCCACGTTCCGTTCGAGGAGGCCGCGTCGACGCTGCGCGAGAAGCTGCTGCCCGACTTCCAGCGCGCCGAGCTCTCGCGCCGCGTCGACGAGCTGATGCGCGCGCACGCGGTCACCGTCCACCCCGAGCGCATCCCCGTCGAGCGCGCGCCGTGATGTCGACGTTCGCCGAGATCCTGCGGGCGATGGTCGAGCGCGTCCCCGGGGCGCTCGCCGCGGTCTTCGCCGACTGGGAGGGCGAGGCGGTCGATCTCTTCGGCACGCCGCCGCCGCTCGAGATCCAACTCGCGGGCGCGCACTGGGGCGTCGTCTTCATGCTGGCGAACGATCACCTCCGCGACGTCGGCGCCGGCGCCGTCGAGGAGCTGTGGGTCGAGAGCGACGCCGGGCTCACGCTGATCCGCCGCGTGACCGATCGCTACTACGTCGTCCTGTCGGCGAAGCAGACGACGCATCTGCAGACCGCGCGGCGCGAGCTCGAGCGCAGCGCGGCCTCGCTGCTCGGCGAGATGTGACGGGATGAGGCGAGCGCGCGCCGTCGTCGCGGCGATGGGGGGGCTGGTGGTGGCGGTGCTGTCGGCGACGAACGCGCGGGCGGCGGCCGACTACGCGCTCGACTCCGGCGATTGGAACGGCCTCGGCACGTTCGCCACCATCGCGCGCGCGGCCGGGTGCACCGTCGAGCGCGGGACGACCCTCGACTGGTCGACGGCGCGGGCGCGTGACGTGCTGGTGTTCGTCTATCCGCGCTCGCCGATCGATCCCGGGCGGCTGAAGAGGTGGCTCGCCGCCGGCGGGACGGCGATCCTCGCCGACGACTTCGGCGCCGCGGGGCCCGCGCTCGAGGCGCTGTCGATCGCGCGGCGGCCGCTCGCCGACGGAGAGGCGCCCGAGACCTGGGACGAGCACCCGTCGCTGCCGATCGCGCGGCCGGGGCTGAAGACGGCGCTCGGGCGTGCGGTGCCGGGTGTCGTCGCCAACCACCCGGCGGCGCTGGTGACGGCGCTGCCGGCGACCTACCGCTTCACCGACGACGCGGCGCTGCTCGTCGAGGGGCATGTGGGGCGCGGCCACTTCGTGGCGCTCGGCGACCCCAGCGTGCTCATCAACCAGATGCTCGAGCTCGACGACAACCGCGAGCTGGTGCGGGTGCTCGCGGGCGAGCTCTGCGCGTCGGGGGATCGGCGGCTCCTGGTCTTCTCGCATGGGTTCACCGCGCGCGGAGAGCCGCCCGCCGAGCTGCCGCGGATCGACGCCGGCACCGCCGTCGGTGAGGTGACGCGCGGGCTCGAGCGCATCAACGACGCGACGGCGCAGACGCTCGCCGATCGCGCGGGGCGGCCGGCGCTGGTGGCGCTCGCGCTGGGGCTCCTCGCGTGGGCGCTCCTGTCGAGCTTCCCGTCGAAGAGCGAGCTCTCCGACGACTTCGTGCGCGGGGCCACGCGCGGCGGGGCGTTCCCGCTCGGGCCGTGGGTGGTGATCGGGCCGGGCGGCGCGGACTACTCCGCGCTCGTCGCCGAGCTGCGGGTGATGGTGCTCGGCCGCCTCGAGAAGCTGCTCGGCCGGCGCCTCGCGCCCGAGCGGATCGGCCCGCGCGCCCTCGGGCAGCTCGTCGCGGCGCGCTCGGGGCCGGCGGCGGCGCGCGAGGCCACCGAGCTCTGGCGCATGCTCCTCGCGGTGCGCTGGCGTGTCGTCGCGTCGCGCGACGCCCGCGAGCTCGACGACGCCGAGGTCACCCCCGACGAGCGCATCGGCCTCACGCGCCTCCTCGCGATCCACCGCCGCGCCCGCGCGCTCTTCGTGGCGCTCGACGGCGCCGCACACCCGACGCACCCCGAGCCGCAACGATCATGACCCTGCCCACCACTCCGCCCCGCCTGCAGCCGACCGCTCCGACGCTGTCCGATCGCACCGCGATCGATCGCTCGACGCTGTCCGAGGTCTCCCGCCTCGCGCGCGACGTCCTCGCCGAGGTCGGCAAGGCCTACCTCGGACACGCCGAGGTCGCCGAGGTCATCCTCACCACGCTGCTCGCGCGCGGCCACGTGCTCCTCGAGGGCGTCCCCGGCGTCGCCAAGACGACGCTGGTGAAGGCGTTCGCGCAGGCGCTCGGGTGCAGCTTCCGACGCATCCAGTTCACGCCGGATCTCCTCCCGTCGGACATCACCGGGACCTACGTCCTCGACGGGCGCGGCGGATCGTTCGTGCTGCGCGAGGGGCCGATCTTCGCGCAGGTGATCCTCGGCGACGAGATCAACCGCGCGCCGGCGAAGACGCAGTCGGCGCTCCTCGAGGCGATGGCCGAGCGGCAGGTCACCATCGAGGGGCAGACGCGGCCGCTCGCGCCGCCGTTCTTCGTGTTGGCGACGCAGAACCCGATCGAGCACGAGGGGACCTACCCGCTGCCCGAGGCGCAGGTCGATCGCTTCCTGGCGAAGATCGTGATCGGCTACCCGCCCGTCGACGCCGAGAAGGAGATGCTGCGCCGGTGGGGCGGCGGCGCCGATCCGTTGGCGGGGACGCAGCGCATCCTCGAGCCGGGGACGATCCTGCGGGTGCAGGAGCTGGCCGAGGCGGTGCACGTCGCCGAGGAGATCCTCGACTACGTCCTCGGGCTCGTGCAGCACACGCGCACGCACCGACGGGTGTCGCTCGGCTGCTCGCCGCGCGCGTCGCTGCAGTTGGTGCACGCCGCGCGGGCGCGCGCGCTCGTCGCGGGGCGCGACTACGTGCTGCCCGACGACGTGAAGTTCCTCGCGCCCTACATCCTCGCGCACCGCATCCAGATGAGCCCCGACGCCGAGCTCGACGGCATCGGCGCCGAGGTCGTCGTGCGCGAGGCGCTCGATCGCGTGCCGTGGCGGCCGCCCTCGCCGCGCCCCGAGAGCCCCTGACATGACCCGCGGACGGCCACCGTCGCTGACGGCGCGCGGGCGCATGGTCGCCATCGGCGGCCTGGGGCTGGTCGCGCTCGGCGCCCTGCTCGGCTCGCCCGAGGTGGTGGCGCTCGGCGTCGCGCAGCTCGCGACGCTGATGGTCCTCTACGTGCGCTTCTTCCCGGCGTCGGTGTTCGTGTGGCGGCGCCACCTCGAGCTCGCCTGGACCCTCGATCGCCCCGGCGGCGACGCCGCCTTCTTCGTCGGGCGCTCGGCGCGGCTGCGCATCGCCCTCCGCAACCGCAGCCCGCGGCCGCTCGGGCGCGCGCGGCTGCGCGTGGTCGCCAGCTCGACGCTGGAGGTGACCCCCGCCGTCGACGGCGCCGAGGGGCTCGACGCCGCGCTCCCCGCGGGCGCCGAGGTGGAGGTCGTGGCCAGCGTCGTCGCGCGCCGCATCGGCACCTGGCACCTGCACGGCGCAGCGCTGCGCCTCGGCGACGCGCTCGGCCTCTTCACCGTCGAGGCCTACTTCCCGAGCTCGCGCGCCTTTCAGGTCCTGCCGCGCCCGCGCCCGCTGGCACTCGACGCGCTCGTCGGGGGCGGCGCCTCGGAGCGCCACGGCCGCAACGCCTCGCGCGCGCGCGGCTCGAGCGGCGAGACGCGCGAGCTGCGCGAGCACGTCCCCGGCGATCCCTGGAAGCAGATCGCCTGGAAGGCGACGGCGCGCACCGGCAAGCTGATGGTGCGCGAGGTCGACACCTCGACGCTGGTCACGCACCACCTCCTCGTCGACCAGGGGACCTCGATGCGCCATGGGCGCGCCGGGCAGGCGCGGCTCGATGCCGCCGCCGAGTGGTGCGCCGGCTATGCGCAGGCGGCGCTGGCGGCCGGCGATCGCGTCGGCCTCGTCACCTTCGACGGGCGCATCGTCACCGAGGCGCGCCCCAACGACGGCCCGGCGCACCGGCGGCGCGTCATCGCGCCGCTCCTCGACGCGATGACGCCCGTCGACGAGGATCTCACCGACCTCACCTACTCGGAGCTGGTGGCGCAGGTGGCGCGCTACCTCCTGTTCCAGGAGGGCACCGAGAGCCGGGTGCGGCGCGCGCCCGCGCTCGACGATCCGGCGTGGCCGAACCTGGTGTCGTCGTCGACGGGCGAGCTCTTCGATCTGCGCGCGGTGCTCGCCGCCGTCGATCGCGCGCTGGCGATGGCGGCCGCGCAGAAGGGGGCGCCGGGCGTCGCCGCGCCGGCGGGCGCCTCTCCAACGGTGCGGCTGCGCCAGTTCTGTCGCCTGCGCGGCATCGAGCTCGAGCCCCGCCGCGGCGACGAGGCGGGACGGCGCGCGCGCGGGCTGGCGGCCGCCCTCGAGCACGCGGCGCGTGGGCGCGGCGCGCAGCGCATCGTGATCGTCTCGGACCTCGAGGATCTCGAGCTCTGCTTCGACGACGTGGCGCGCGCGATCCGCCTCGTGCGTCGTCGCGGGCACCAGCTGGTGTGCGTGGTGCCGGCGCCGCCCGTCGTCGACGTCCCGCTCCCCGAGCTGCGCGAGCTCGTCGGCTGGGCGGAGGCGCGGCGGGCGCGCGCGGCGTGGCGTCGGGTGGCCGCGCTCGGCGTGCGCGTGATCCCCATCGGCGGCACGGCCCCGGCGACGACGTCGATCGGAGCTGGCGCCGCGCCGTCGCCGTCCGGCCCCGGCGTGCTGGCGGCGTGAGCGCGCCCGTCGTCGTCGCCGCCTTCGAGCCCTTCGGCGGCCGCGCCCGCAACCGCGCCCACGACGCCGTCGCCCGCGTCGAGCGCCGCCCGATCGTCACCACCGCCGGCAGCGCGCACCCGGTCGCGATCGCCACGCTCCCGACGGCGTTCGCGCCGCTGCCCGACGCGCTCACGCGGCTGCTCGTGCCGTCGCCGCGCGCCCTCCTCCTCGTCGGAGAGTCGGCCGCCGCTCGCACGCTGCTCGTCGAGCGCGTCGCCCGCAACCTCGCCGACGCGCGCATCCCCGACAACGCCGGTGCCCAGCCGCGCGCCGCCGCGCTCGTCGCCGGCGCGCCGCTCGCGCTCGACGTCCCCTCGGCGCTCGTCGCGCGGCTCGTCGCCGCCGCGCAGGCGAGCGGGATGGCCGCGGCGGCGTCGGCGCACGGCGGGACCTTCTGCTGCAACGCCGCCCTCTTCCACGCGCTCTGGCTGACGCGCGACCGCCCGCTCCCCATCGCCTTTGCGCACGTCCCCGCGCGCTGGCCCTGGGCCGACGATCGCCGCGCGGCGCGCGCGCTCCGGGCCCTCGCCGCCGCGCTCGCCGCGGCGCCGTTCCCCGTCGAGGAGCGTGCGTCTCCGCACGGCTGAATCGCCGCTCATTTAAGTTGACGCTGCCGACCAATTGTCCTATGCAGCTTCGTCGAAGGAGAACCCACCCCGATGGCCACGATGATCACCGAGGAGTGCATCAATTGCGGCGCCTGCGAGCCGGAGTGCCCCAATGAGGCGATCTCCGAGGGCGACGACATCTACGTGATCGATCCGAACCTCTGCACCGAGTGCGTCGGTTTCCACGACTACGAAGCCTGCCAGGCCGTGTGTCCGGTCGAGTGCTGCGTCCCCGACCCGAACAACGTCGAGGCCGAGGACACGCTCTACTCGCGCGCGAAGAAGCTCCACCCGGACAAGGACTTCCCGGGCCTCGACGTCCTTCCGGCGAACCTCTCGCGCTTCCGCAAGTAGCCTCCCGCTCCGCTCCCCGCCGTCAGTCGTCGCTCTCTTCGTCCTCGGCCGCGTCGGGGTCGACGAACTTGCCGTCCGTCCAGGTGTAGCTCTTCTTCTGCGCCCCCTTCGGCGCGCGGCAGCTCTTGTCGACGGGGAGGTCATCGTCGCCGAGCACCGGGTCGACCGTCTGCACCGTCGTCGCGACGAGCGTCCGCGCGGCGCCCGCGCCCTCGACGGCGAGGCGCGTCTCCTCGGCCTCTTTGCAGTTCTTGTTGCGGTCGCGGCCACGCTTGGTGCGCAGCTCGAAGAGCTTCTTCGGCTTACCGCCCGCAAACCCGACCAGCGTCGTGTCGGTCAGCTCGTCGCGCCGCTTGGCCTCGGGCGCCTGGTAGGTGAAGTCGACGCGCGCGCCGCGCTGTCCGCCGCCGAGCTCGAAGGCCCGCAGCGCCGCGCCGCGAAAGTGCTCGTCGCCGGCGCCGTCGTCCTCGCCGCCGCCCTGATAGATGACCAGCGTCTGCGCCTTGGGCGCGAGCCCCTTCACCACCAGCTTCAGCGTGAGCCCGCCGTCGCTGGCGACGACGCGCACGAGCGAGAGCTCGATCGCCTGATCGTCCTCCCCATCGAGCGTGAGGCGAGAGATCGGCTTCTCCTTCGGACCGGCGGCAGCGACCAGCGACGAGGACGAGAGCGCGAACGCGAGCGACAACGAGGCGACGACGACGGGACGTGACATTCCAGGGAGAGGATACGTGGAAGGCGACGGATCTTCTAGGCGGGGTGCTCGCTACGCCGCCGCCGAGCCGGTCGCGGCCGTGCGCGGTCCGACGGTGCCATCGCGGCCGATCTGGCTAAGGTTCACCGAGACCAGCTTCGAGATGCCCGGCTCCTCCATCGTGACGCCGTAGAGCGTGTCGGCGATCTGCATCGTGCGCTTGTTGTGCGTGATGACGATGAACTGCGAGCGGTCGGTCATCTCGCGGATGAGGTCATTGAAGCGACCGACGTTCGCCTCGTCGAGCGGCGCGTCGACCTCGTCGAGGAGGCAGAAGGGCGACGGCTTGATGAGGAAGATGGCGAAGATGAGCGCGACCGCGGTCATCGCCTTCTCGCCGCCCGAGAGCAGCTCGACCGTCGCGTTCTTCTTCCCCGGCGGCTGCGCGATGATCTCGATGCCCGACTCGAGGATGTTCTCCTCGTCGGTGAGGATGAGGCGCGCGGCGCCGCCGCGGAAGCAGCGCGGGAAGATCTCCTGGAACTTCGCGTTGACCAGGTCGAAGACCTCGCGGAAGCGCTTCTTCGACGTCTTGTTGATGCGGTCGATCGCCTCCTCGAGCTGCGCCAGCGCCGTCTCGAGGTCGACTTTCTGATTGATGAGAAAGGTGTAGCGCTGCTCGAGCTCGTTGTACTCCTCGATGGCGTGGAGGTTGATCTCCCCCATGCGATCGATGAGGTCGCGCAGCTCGCGCGTGCGCTTCTCCTCGACCTCGCCGGCGAGCGGCCGCAGGTGGTGCGCGTGCGCCTCCCAGGCGAGGTCGACGCGGTAGCGCTCGGCGATCGTCTCCTCGAGGTGCGCCTTCGACGAGACGAGCTGCTGGCGCTCGAGCTCCATCTTCCCGAGCCGCTGCGTCCGCTCGTCGAGCGCCTGGCGCAGCGCCTTCAGCGCGTGCTCCGCGTCGGCCAGCTTCGCCCGCCGCGCCTCGACGGCGTTGCGCGCCACCGCCATCTCCTCGGCGTGACGCCCGTGCTCCTCGGCAAGCCGCAGCAGCTCCTCGCGCCGCGCCGCCGCGACGCCCGTCAGCTCCGTCGCCTCGCGGCGGCACTCCTCGATGGTCCGCTCGAGGCGCGCCATGCGCTCGCGGCGCATCCGCCCCTCGCTCTCCAGCCGCCCGATGGTCGCCTCGAGCGCGCGCCGCCGCTCGGCCGACTCCGCGGCGATGACCTTCACCGCCGTGAGCGCCTCCTGCGCCGCCTCGGTCTCCTCGAGCGCCGTCACCTGCTTGCGCCCCTCGGCGCTCAGCTTGTCCTCGAGCGCGACCAGCCGATCGCGCGCCGCCCGCAGCGCGAGCGCCGCCTCCTCCGCCTCGCGCGCGGCCTCCTCGGCCTGGCGGGTGAGCTCGGCCGCCTCGCCGCCGACGACGTCGAGCCGCGACGACGTGCGCTCGAGATCCTCGCGGTGACGCTGGGCGTCTTTTTCCGTAGACAACAATTGCACCTCGGCCTGGTGGGCCTCGGCGCGCAGCGTCTCGAGTGTCTTCTGGGTCTCGGCGAGCTCGTCGCGGTTCCGGGTGTGCTCGGCCGTCAGCGCCGCGTGGCGCGCCTCGAGGTCGGTGAGCAGCTCGTCGAGCTCGCGGAGCTCGCGCTTCTGCGCGAGCACGTTCGCCTGCGCCGCCTCGCGCGACCCGCCGGTCACCGTGCCGTCGCGCTCGACCACCTCCCCGTCGAGCGTGACGTAGGTGTGCTTCTCGCCCGCCGGCTCGGCGCGCCACAGATCGAGCGCGGTGATGATGTCCTCGACGACCAGCACGTCGCCGAAGAGGTGCTCGACGAGGCCCGCCAGCTCGTCCGACGCCGGCTTCACGTCGTCGATCAGCCAGCCGCGCGTCCCCTCGGGCGCCGCCCCGCGCGCCGCCGCCCCCTTCGTCGAGAAGCGGTTCGCCGGCACGAAGCTCGCGCGCCCCTCCTTCTTCGACTTGAGCAGCTCGACCGCGTCGACGCCGACCTCCTGGCTCTCGACGACGACCGAGCCGAGGCGCGACCCGAGCACCGCCTCGATCGCCGCCTCGACCTCCGCCTTGGCGACGAGCACGTCGGCGATCGGCCCGACGATGCCCCAGCGCGTCTCCTTCTCCTTCATGATGGCCCGCGTCCCGCGCGCGAAGCCCTCGTACTTGGCGTGGATCTCCTCGAGGGAGTGGCGGCGCGACCGCTTCTTGTGCAGCTCGACGGTGAGCTGCTCGAGCTCGGGGCCGCTCTTGGCCACCAGCGTCTTCAGCTCCGCCTGCCGCGCCTCCGTCCGCCCGCGCTCGACGATGGCCAGCTCGCGCCGCGTGCGCAGCTCGGCCAGCCCCTCCTCGAGGCGCGCGAGCTCGACGCGCAGCTCCTCGACGCGCGACGAGAGCCGCGCGTCCTCTTCGCCGAGGCGCCCCGACCGCACCGCGAGCTCGTCGCGCCGCCGCGCCGCCGAACGCTCGGTCTGCTCCTCGCGCGCGATGTCGGCCTTGCAGTGGCCGATGTCGGCGCGCACGCGGTCGACCTCCGCTTGCAGCGCCGCCTGCGCCTCGCGCGCCGCCTGGAAGCGGCCCTCGCGGACGCGCACCTCCTCGGCGTGGTTCGTCGTCGTCGACTCGACCTCGGCGAGCCCGTCGCGCGCCGCCGCCAGCGCCGCCTCGTCCTCCTGCTCCTTGCGCCCGAGCGCGTCGATCTCGGCGTCGGCGTCGTCGGCGGAGCGCGTCCGCTCGCGCGCCTTCTGCTCGTCGTGGTCGGCCTGCGCCGCGCCGAGCTTCATCCGGTTGTCGAGCTCGAACAGCTGCGACTGCAACTGCTGGAGCCGCTCCTCGTCGCCGGCCGCCTCGAGCCGCGCGGTCTCGATGTCGGCCTCGCGCGCGACGACCTGCCCCTGCGCCTCCTCGCGCTCGATGGCCAGCGCCGTCCCCGCCTCGGACACGAGCCGCTCCTGGAGCAGCAGCCCGAGCCACTTCTGCGACGCGCTCCACAGCTCGAGGTCGCGCAGCTCGCCCTTGTACTGACGGTAGCGCTCGGCCTTCTGCGCCTGGCGCCGCAGGCTCCCGAGCTGCTTCTCGATCTCGGCGACGACGTCGGAGACGCGCAGCAGGTTCTGCCGCGTGGCCTCCATCTTCTTTTCGGCGGCCTTCTTCTTGACCTTGTACTTGGTGATGCCCGCGGCCTCTTCGATGAGGAAGCGGCGATCCTCGGGCTTCGACGAGACGATCATGCCGACGCGGCCCTGCTCGATGATCGAGTAGGCCTTCGCGCCGATGCCGGTGCCGAGGAAGAAGTCGGTGATGTCGCGCAGGCGGCAGGGCGTCTTGTTCAGCAGATACTCGCTGGTGCCGTCGCGGTAGAGCTTTCGCGTGACCGCGATCTCGGAGTACGAGAGGTACTCCATCGGGACGTTGCCGTCGTTCTCGAAGACGAGCGTGACCTCGCACATCCCGAGCGGACCGCGCGACTCGGAGCCGGCGAAGATGACGTCCTGCATCGCGCCGCCGCGGAGGTGCTTGGCGGACTGCTCGCCCATGCACCAGCGGATGGCGTCCACGATGTTGGACTTGCCGCAGCCGTTGGGGCCGACGATGCCGGTGATGGGTTCGTTGAAGTGGACCACCGAGCGGTCGCAGAACGACTTGAACCCGATGACCTCCAACCTCTTGATCTTCATGCCCTCTCCCCAAAATCCGACGACTTCCGGACGAAATCGGCGTGCGGCCGGTGACATGTGGTCATGTCACGTATGGTCACGCTACCATGGAGGGTGAGATCTGTAAAGGCAGCGCATCATCCGACCACCCGGAAGGGGCCGCAACTTTTTGCGCGTACAATCGACACTCCGCATGCGCCTCCCCTTGACCGCGGTGCTCTGCGCCGCGCTGGCGGTCGCGAGCACCGACCGCGCGCAGGCGCAGCCCTCCGCGCCCATCCTCGACGTTCGCGCGCGGCTCCAGGTCGAGATCACGCGCGCCGGGCGCGTCGGCGAGACCTTCGTCGTCCAGGGGCTGGTGCGCGACGACGCGGGCACGCCGCTCGGCGATCGCCTCGTGCACCTCCGCCTCGTCGATCCCGAGCGTCCCACCGCGCCGCCGCTCGCGGCGGCCGCGCGCACGATGGCGAACGGCCGCTTCGAGCTCAGCCGCACCGTCGGTGCCCTCCCCGAGATGCGCTGGCGGCTCACCGCCGACGTCGAGGGCGATACGCACTACGCCGCCCCGCCGTCGGTCGAGCGGGTGGTGGACCTGCGCCGGCGCGCGGTCGGGATCACCGTCGGAGCGCCGGCCTCGATCACCCCGAGCACGCGGGCGGTGCGTGTCCAGATCGCCGTCAACGACGACGCCACCGTCGAGCCCGACGAGCTCCCGCCGCCCGCGCCGGTCTCTCTGTTCGTCGGTGGGGCGCGCGTCGGCGAGGTCGCCCTCGACCACACCGGGCACGGCGAGTCGACGGTGACGCTGCCGGCCGTCGCGCTGCGCGAGGGGGAGGCGATCGCCATCGAGGCGCGCTATCCGGGCGACTCGATGCGCGCGCCCGCCGAGGGGCGCGTCGAGCTCCGCGTCACGGCGACGACGCGCCTCCAGCTCGAGCTCTCGACCGAAGAGCTCCCGCGCGACGGACGCGTGACCGCGACGGCGCTGCTCCTCGACGAGCGCGGCGCGGTCGCCGGCGAGCCGGTGATCCTCGTCGAGGGGAGCGCGACCGGCGAGCTCGACGACGGCGCCGCGCCGCTGGCCGTCGCCACCACCGGCCGCGACGGACGGGCGCGCCTCGAGCTCTCCGGTCGGCGCCTCGCGCTCGGCGCGCACTTCGTCGAGGCGCGCTACCAGCCGACGACCTCGGCGCGCGCGCCCTCGCGCTCGGCGCTGGTGTCGATCACCGTCGTGGCCCCGCGCGGTCGCGCCCTCCTCTTCTATGGCATCCCGCTCGCGCTCGTCGGCGGCGTGCTCGCCGCGCGGCTCGTGCGGGCGCGCCGTTCGTCGAGCGGCGACGAGCCGCAGCGGCGCCGCCCTACGCGGCGCGAGCACGACGCCGCGCTCTCCGGCGGCGGAACCCTCGTCGAGGGGCGTCCCACCCTCCTCGCTACGCTGCGCGCGGCGAACGACCTCGGGATCGCCGGTCGCATCGAGGACGCGCTGACCGGAGCTCCGCTCGCCCGCGCGCAGCTCACCGTGATCGACTCCGCGGGCGCTCGCCGGACCATCGAGGCCGACGACGACGGGCGCTTCTCCGTCGAGGGGCTCGCGCCCGGCGCGGTCGCGCTCACGATCGAGGCGCGCGCCTTCGTCCCCGAGCAGATCGCGCGCGAGCTGCCCCACCGCGGTGAGCTGCGCGGCCTCGTGGTGCGCCTGGTCCCCATCAAGGAGCGCGTGTTCGCCGCCTGGCGCGCCCTCGCCCTGCCGCTCCTGCCGAACGCGGCGCAGGCGGCGACGCTGACCCCGCGCGAGCTCCTCGCCATCGCGCGCCGCCGCTTTCTCCTCGTCAGCGACGACGGTGCGCTCGCGTCGCTGACGGCGCTCGTCGAGGAGGCCTGCTTCGGTCCGCGCGCGCCCGATCTGGCGATGCTCGCCGAAGCCGAGCGACGCTGCGCGAGCGCACGCAGCGAGCTCTCTCCTGCATCTGCTTGATCTCGGCGGCTGGTCCTCCCTATAGTCGCCGCCTCTGATGTCGTCGGGAGATCTGCTCCTTTACATCGGGCTCGCGGTCCTCGGCCTGATCGTTGTCGTCGGTGGATTCGTCGCGCTCCGCCGGCGCGGGCGCGAGCTGCCCAAGCCGCCGCCCGAGCACGGGATCGGTGCGCCGGAGAGGCCCACCGGCGAGCTGCCCGCCAAGAAGCCGACGCCCGAGCTGCCGCCCGCGCGCGAGACCGCGCTCCGCAAGGGGCTCGAGAAGACGCGCGGCGGCTTCATCGCGCGCATCGGCAGCCTCCTCGGCAAGAAGCAGATCGACGCCTCGCTCATCGAGCAGCTCGAGGAGATCCTCTTCACCGCGGACATCGGCGCGAAGACCTCGCAGAAGCTGTTCGAGGCGGTGCGCCAGAGCCTCTCGCGCGACGAGCTGAAGGACGCCGACGCGGTGTGGTCGGTGATCCGCCGGGAGTCGGAGAGCATCCTCAGCGAGGCGAGCGCCAACGCCGGCGCCGTCGACGTCTCGCGCGCCAAGCCGTTCGTGATTTTGATGATCGGTGTCAACGGAGTTGGCAAGACGACCACCATCGGCAAGCTCGCCGCCAAGTGGATGGCGCAGGGCAAGAAGGTGATGCTGGCGGCCGGCGACACCTTCCGCGCCGCCGCCGCCGAGCAGCTCGAGGTGTGGGGGCAGCGCGCCGGCGTTCCGGTCGTGCGCGGCAAGGAGGGCGCCGATCCCTCGTCGGTGATCTTCGACGCCGCGAAGAAGGCGGAGGCCGAGGGCTACGACATCCTGATCGCCGACACCGCCGGGCGCCTGCACACGAAGACGAACCTGATGGACGAGCTGCAGAAGGTGCGGCGCGTCCTTCAGAAGGCGATCCCGACGGCGCCGCACGAGTGCTTCCTCGTGCTCGATGCGACCAACGGGCAGAACGCCATCCAGCAGGCGTCGATGTTCAAGCAGGCGATGGACGTGACCGGGATCGTCCTCACGAAGCTCGATGGGACCGCCAAGGGCGGGGTCATTCTCGGGATCTGCGACGAGCTCAAGGTGCCGGTGCGCTACGTGGGCGTCGGCGAGACGGTCGACGATCTGCGAGAGTTCGTTCCGCACGATTTCGTGGCCGCGCTGTATGACAGCGAAGAGGCGGCCTGAAGATGCGCGTCGAGGCACAAATGCCCGCGCTCGCTCGACTTAGGCAGGGCGTGACGGAAAGTGCGCGCATCCACGAAGAACTTGATCGACGGAAAATCCGCGTGATATAGTCGCGGAAATCTGTCTAAAAACAGCGTAACTTAGCGGAATCATTGCGGTTTTGAGCCAACCCGATGACGAGTGCCACGGGGTGATGATGCGACGACTCGGTACAGGGGCGAGAGTAATCGCCCTGAGCGCGACCCTCTTGACCTCCTTGGCGATGGCCGGGCGGGTCCAGGCTCAGCAGGAGCCCACACCGCCAGGCAGCGAACCGGCTCCGCCGGGCTCGGAGCCTGCTGCTCCCCCCGCGTCGGAGCCTGCTCCGCCCGGGAGTGAGCCCGCCGCGCCGGGGACTGCCGCCGCGCCGGCTGCTCAGGCGGCCGAGAAGGCCGAGGCCGATCGACTCGGCTCGCTGTCGTGGCGCGACATCGTCGTCGTCCCGCGTCGGCCCATCCTCAAGTATCACCGCGTCGAGATCATCCCGACGTACAACTTCAGCTTCAACTCGCCGGTCATCCGCCACCACGGCTTCGGCGGGATCGCGAACTTCTTCCTGTCCGAGACGCTGAACATCGCGCTCGAGGCGACCTACTACCAGCAGGAGATCCTCAATCACTACTTCTTCCGCGGCCTGAACGACCGCGTCCTCCCGTCGGTGAACCGCTACCGCTGGAGCGCCGCGTTCAACTTCGGGTACGTGCCGATCTACGGCAAGTTCGCCCTCTTCAACCGCCTCATCTTCCAGTGGGAGGCGTACATCCAGGCGGGCCTCGGCGTGATCCAGACCGAGTGGATCCCGCGCGATCCGGCGCAGACGTCGGCCACGAACTTCAACGTGATGTGGCACATCGACATCGGCATCCGGACCTTCCTCACGAAGTGGCTCGTGATTCAGGCTTACCTGAAGGACTACATGTTCATCGACTCGTACGAGCCGCCGCAGCGCATGACGGCCAACGACGCAGGTGTCACCCAGTTCGTCAACAACCTCGTGTTCGGCGTCGGCGTCGGCATGTTCCTGCCGACCTCGTTCGAATACAAGTACACGCGCTAGGTGAGGGCTCCCGTGAGAACGACGACCTCTGCGATGCGACTCTCCCTGGCGATCCTCGGCGCGGTGGCGACTACCTCCGTCGGCGCGGGCGCGGCGCAGGCCGCCAAGCGCAACCCGCTCGCCGGTCAGCCCGCGATCCGCAACAAGATCGAGCTCCGCAAGCTGCGCTTCGAGATCACCCCCGGCTTCGTCGCGGCGATCAATCAGGACTATCGCCAGGCGTTCGGCCCGGGGCTGACGCTGCGGTTCCACATCACCGACTGGCTCAGCGTCGGTCTTCAGGGCGCGTACCTGTTCAACGCGAACACGCCCCTCGAGAACCAGATCACCGCGCGCCTGCCGACGAACGACGCGTCCTACACGGCACCGAACACGACGCTGTCGCAGCACAACCAGCGCGTGCTCAACCTCCAGGCCGTCGGGTCGGTGTTCCTGTCGCTGACGCCGTGGGCCGGGAAGTTCTCGCTCTTCAGCGCCGGGTTCGCGAGCTACGACTTCTTCATCGACCTCGGCGCGGGCATCATCTACTACACGCAGAACGGCTGCTGCACCGTCGTGCCGCAGGCGCCGGGGGCGCTGCCCGATCCGAACCTGCAGGACTCGTCGATCTATGCCGGCGTGAAGGCGGCCGGGCAGTTCGGCGTCGGCGCGCACATCTACTTCCTCGACTTCATCGGGCTCACCCTCGAGCTGCGCGACTACTTCGGGAAGGCGAACCCGGGCGGTCTCGACACGAACGGCGATCGTCTCCTCAACGGCGACGACGAGAACATGCAGAACAACATCTTCTTCGGCATCGGCCTCACGTTCATGCTGCCGCCGCGCGCGAAGATCACGCGCTAGCTCGCGCGTCGCCGCTCGCTCCTCCCCGCTTCTCCCTCGAAATTCCTGCTAGACGAAATCTGACGCGTGCGCGCGTCGCTGCTACGGGCAGCGACGCGAGAGCAGCGCGCTGTTCCGCTGCAGCTCGACGCAGAGATCCTGCGAGCGCTCGCCGGCGGGCGTCTGGAAGCCGATCTGGATGACGTCGCCGTCGGAGGCCGCGAAGGGGGGCGTGGCGAAGCTGCCGTCGGGCGCGGCGGTGGTGATGACGCCGTCGCCAGTGGCGTGATCGAAGATGTAGAAGCGGGCGCTGCTGTGCGACGTCGTCGGCTGCCCGGTGAGGACCACCTGGCCCGGGGCGGCGGGGGCATCGCCGAAGCGGAGCGCCGCGACGACGGGCGGCGGCAGCGGCACCGACGGGGTGTTGCACCCTCCGGCGGCGGCCGCGAGGGTGGTGGCGAAGGCGGTGGTGGTGATCAGGCGACGGAGCACGGCGATCTCCTCGTGACAGCAAGCGATGGGCCAGCCGCGCTCTCCGTCGAGGACAGGCGAGTGACACGGCGCGCGCTTGTCAACTTGGTTGGCACCGATCAGCCGTCCGATGCGAGCTTGTAGCGCTGCATCTTCTTCTGCAAGCCGAACCGCGAGAGCCCGAGGAGGCGCGCGGCGTGGGACTGGTTGCCGCCGGTGCGCTGCAGGGCCTCGCTGACGAGGGTGCGCTCGAGGCGCTCGACGCGGCGGCGCAGCCCGAGGTCGTCGTCGCCCTCCGAGGCGCCGTCGGGCTCGCCGGCGGCGATGTGCGGCGAGAGATCGTCGACGGTGAGGAGCTCGCCGCCGAGCGTGGCCGCGCGGAGGATCTCGTTCTCCAGCTCGCGCACGTTGCCCGGCCAGCGATAGGAGGTGAGGCGCTGCAGCGTCGCGCGGGCGATGCGTGGGGGCTGGCGGCCGAGCTCGGCCGCGTGCTTGCGGAGGAAGTGGTCGACGAGGAGCGGGATGTCCTCGCGCCGCTCGCGCAGCGGCGGCAGGACCACCCGGACGACGTTGAGGCGGTAGAAGAGATCCTCGCGGAACTTGCCCTCCTCGACGAGCTTGCCGAGGTCGCGGTTGGAGGCGACGACCACGCGGACGTCGACCTTCACGGTGCGCTCGCCGCCGACGCGGCGGAACTCGCCCGTCTGGAGGACGCGCAGGAGCTTGACCTGCATGGCCGGCGTCATCTCGCCGACCTCGTCGAGGAACAGCGTCGAGCCGTGCGCGATCTCGAAGAGGCCGCGGCGGTCTGCGTCGGCGCTGGTGAAGGCGCCGCGGACGTGGCCGAAGAGCGTCGCCTCGAGGAGCGTCTCGGGGATGGCGCCGCACGACTCGGAGACGAAGGGCCTGTCGCGCCGCGGGCTGTTGTGGTGGAGCGCGCGCGCGACGAGCTCCTTGCCGGTGCCGGACTCGCCGTAGATGACGACGGGGAGCGGCGTGTCGGTGATCCGGTCGAGGAGGCGGAAGAGCTCGATCATGCGCGGCGTGCGCCCCACGAGGTTCTCGTAGTCGTAGCGGATCGAGAGCGCCTTTCGCGACGAGCGGACCTCCTTGTGGAGCTCGCCGAGTTCGACGGCCTGCTCGGCCACCTTGCGCTCGAGCTCGGTGGCGAGCGCGGCGATCTCGCGCTGGCGGGCGGCGTTCTCCTCGAGGAGGCGGGCGTTCTCGATGGCGATGGCGGCCTGCTCGGCGAGGTCGCAGACGACGGCGACCTCATCGTCGCCGAAGGCGCCGGCGCGCAGGCGGTTGTCGGCGTAGACGCAGCCGATCGGGCGGCCCTTCAAGACGAGCGGGACGGCGAGGACCGAGCGCAGCTTGAGGTCGGAGACGGAGAGCGCGGCCTCGAAGCGGGAGTCGCCGGCCGCGTCGAAGGTGACGATGGGGGCGCCCTCCTTCGCCGCGCGCTCGGCGATGCTGCGCGAGAAGCTGTCGCGGACCTCGGGGGTGTCGCGGTCGATGTTGCGGGCCGCGGCCACGTGGAACGCGCCGTCGCTGCCGGGCGGGGCGAGGAGGATGAAGCCGCGCTCGGCGCGGGTGAGGTCGATGACGGTGTCGAGGATGAGCTCGAGGAGGCGATCGAGGCGGAGCTCGGAGTTGAGGCGCTTGTTGATGGCGGCGAGGCGGCGCCACGGGTTGTCGCGATCGCCGCGCGGGCGGATGTCAACCTGGTTGGCAGAGGGCGGGGGCGCCACCGTCGCTGCGGGGAGCGCGGCGGCGGGGCCGAGCGCGATGACCAGCGCGCGCAGCTTGGTGGCGTCGGGATCGTCGGCGGCGTCTGGGCGGCGGAGCTCTGGCGTGCGCATCTCGATCTCCTCCCACATCGCGCGGGCGCGGGTGACGAATGCAGAGGCCGGGCCGAGCGCGCCCTCGCGGACGGCGACGCGCGCCAGCGTGACGGAGGCGCGGAAGGCGAGCTCGCGCCGTCCGGTTCGGACGGCGTCGTCCGCGACCCGGACGAGCGCGGCGCGGCGCGCGGGCGTGAGCGGCGCATCGAGGGTGAGCGCGACGCGGGCCGCCGAGAGCGGCACGAGCTCGGCGGCGCCGACGGAGGCTGCGAGGCGCTCGGCCTCGTCGACGAGCGCCTGGGCTTCGGCGGCGGCGCCGGCGAGCGCCTCGCTCTCGGCGAGGCTGCGGAGCGCGAGGACGCGATCGCGGTCGCTCGGGAAGAGCGCGCGGGCGCGGCGGTAGGCGTCGCGCGCGTCGTCGAGCGCGCCGCGGCGCCGGGCCACGTCGCCGGCGAGCAGGAGCGCGAAGGCGGTCTCGCGCGGCGCCGCCTCGCCGAGCGTCGCGGCCTCGGTGGCCGCGGCGGCAGCGCCGTCGAGATCGCCGAGCGAGAGCAGCAGGTTGCCGAGGTTGAACAGCGCGCCGGCGCGCTCGACGCGCTTGCCGATGCGACCGAGATCGCGCGCCGCGGCCTCGCTGGGCGGGAGCGCGGCGGCGAGCTCACCCCGCTCGCGCTCGACGGCGCCGAGGTTGGCGGCGTAGATGGCGGCGCCGTGGAGATCGTGGCCGGCGCGTGCGGCCTCGAGCGCGTCGGCGTAGGCGCGCGCGGCGTCGTCGAGGCGATCGCGCGCCTGCGCGACCATCCCGCGCAGCGAGCGCGCGCGCGCCCAGGCGAGGCGCTCGTCGCTGGTGGAGGACTCGAGGATGGCGAAGGCGGCGTCGGCGTCGTCGAGGCGCCCGAGGTAGAGCGCGGCCAGGCCGCGGACCTCCAGCGCGGCGCGACAGGCGCGCGGCGCGGCGCCGTCGAGGGCCGCGGGGGCGCAGGCGGCGAGCGCGTCGTCGTAGGCGCCGCGCTGGAGGAGCAGTCGGCCGTAGAGGCCGATCGCCTCGGCGCGGAGGTCGGCGCTCGGCGTGGCGATGGCCCGACGGTGGTCGTCGTCGGGCCGGGCCCGGCGCGCGCGGCGCGAGGGGCGCTCGACGGGAGGGCGGGCGTCGAGGAGCGCGCGGGCGGTCTGCTCGGCGAGCGCGGCGTCGCCGGCGCGCTGGGCGATGCGCGCGAGGAGGAGGCGCGCCTCGTCGGTGTGAGCGCCTGCGGGGCGCGCGTCGTCGAGGAGCGGCGCCAGCGTGGTGCGGGCGGCGGCGTAGTCGCCGCTCGAGAGGAGCGCGTCGGCGAGCCCGAGGCGGGCGCGTGCGCCCTCGTCGTCGTCGCCGGCGTGAGCGACGACCTCGGCGTAGGCCTCGCGCGCGAGCGGGAGCGCCCCACGCGACGCGGCGGCGCGGGCGAAGGCGAGCGCGGCCGCGTTGGCGTCGGCGCGCGGGCCGAGGCGCCGCAGGTGGCGGGCGCGGTCGAAGAGCGAGGTGAAGCCGTCATCGCCGTCGCCGTCGTCGGGGATCGCCTGGAGGGCGCGGGCGTGGAGCGCCTGCAGCGCGGCGTCGTCGACGGCGCCGGCGTGGGCGCGCGACGGCAAGGACCAGCGCGTGCCGAGGCTGACCAGCCCCTCGGCGGCGGCGGCGCGCGCGGCGGCGGCGACGACGGGGAGCGGGAGCGCGGTGAGCGCGGCGACCTCGTCGGGGCGGGCCGGACGGCCGAGGACCGCCAGCGCCTCGACGACGGCGCGCACGTCGGGGGCGGCCTTCGCGAGCCGCGCGGCGACGAGCGCGGTGAGCGCCGCGCCGCCGAGCGCGGCGACGTCGCCGGGGCCCGGCGTCTGCCCGGCGGGGGCGTGGGCGGCGGCGCCGCGGATCAGCTCGACGGCGCGCGCCGGCTCGCCGCCCGAGGCGCGCTGGACGGCGTCGGCGAGCGCCGTGAGGCCGTCGCGCGCGCCGTCGGCGAGCATGCCATCGGCGAGCGCGAGGGTGTCGGCGGTCGTGAGCGGCGGGAGCGCGAGGCGCAGCGCTACGCCGGCGACGTCTTCGGGCAGCGCCAACTCGGTTGGCACCTCCGCGATGACGGCGGCGCCCTCTCCGTCGCTGGCGCGCGCAGCCAGAGCGAGGAGCTCGCGCGCCCGCGCCGAGGGCGTCGCTCCCGTGAGGTCGAGGTGGAGCAGCGCGTCGCCGCCGGCGAGGAGCGCCGCGGGAGCGCTCCCCTCGACGGCGAGCCTGTCGAGCGATCGGAACGAACGCGCCGGCCGTGCGCGGCTGGCGTCGGCGAGCTGCAGCGCACGGCGGAGCTCGTCGACGAAGCGTGAGCGCCCGCTGCCGGGCGCCCCGGCGACGAGGAGCAGGCGGCCGCCGCCATCGAGGTGGCGCACCGCCGCGGCCAGCTCCGCCGCGCGCCCGACGAACGGCGGGCGGTGGAGGACGCGGGGGCGCTGGGGGGCGAGGACGTCGCCGGCGAGGCGGGCGCCGAGCACCGTCGCCTCGTCGACCACTGCGGCGGCGCTGCTCGGGCGCGCGCGCGGATCGATGGCCGCGAGGTGCGCGACGAGCGCCGCCAGCCGCGGCGGCGCGTCGTCGAGCGCGGGCAGCGGACGGGCCGCCTCGGCGACGAGCTCGGCGACCGTCGAGCCGGCGCGCGGCGGTCGCCCGCGCCACAGCGCCCACAGCGTCGCGCCGAGCGCGTAGAGGTCGCCGCGCACGTCGTCGGCGTCGGTGTGCAGCGCCGCGGCGAGCCCCAGCGCCTCCGGCGGCAGGTAGGCGGGCGTGCCGCGCAGGCCGCCCCGCACCCCGCGCACCGTCGAGAGCCCGAGGTCCCCGAGGCGCGTGCGCCCGCGCTCGTCGGCGAGCAGGTTCTCGGGCTTCACGTCGTGGTGGACGAGGCCGCGGCCATGGAGGTACGCGAGCGCGCTCGCCACCTCGGCCGCGAGCTGCACGAGGGACCGCGCCCGCTCGTCGGGGGAGAGCGCGGCGAGGCGCTGCGACGGCGGCGCGCCCCGGCAGAGCTCGGCGGTGAAGAAGGCGCGCCCGCGCGCGAGCCCGCCGGTGCCGTCGCTGGCGTCGAGATCGTAGACCGCCACGAGGTGCGGATGGTCCAGCGCCGCCAGCGCCGCGAACTCGGCGCGCAGCCGCGCGCGCCCGCCCTCCTCGTCACGCTCGCCGCGGAGCGCCTTCAGCGCCACCGCGCGCCCGGTGCGCTCGTCGCGCGCCGCCCAGGCGTCGCAGTCGGCGCCGGCGCCCAGCAGCCGCTCGAGCCGCCAGCGCCCGTTGATCAGCGCCCCGGGCTGCGCGCCCGCCGCCGCTGTCAACTCCGTTTGCACGCTACAAAGGCTAGCGGTTCCGACGGGCGCCGGCAAGCGATGTCAACTTCGTTGCGCGGGTGGCGGCGTGGGCGCGATCACCAGCAGCCGCTCCTCGGTGTAGTCGCGGATCGCCTCGCGGATCCCCTCGCGCCCCAGCCCCGAGTCCTTCACGCCGCCATACGGCATGTGGTCGATGCGGTAGCTGGGCGCGTCGTTCACGATCACGCCGCCGACGGCGATGCGCTCCCACGCCGCCATCGCGGCGCCGAGATCGCGGGTGAAGATCCCGCACTGCAGCCCGAAGCGGCTGTCGTTCACGCGCGCGATCGCCTCGTCGAGGCTGTCGACGCGCTCGAGGATCACCGTCGGGGCGAAGGCCTCCTCGCAGGAGATCTTGGCGGCGGCGGGCACCCCCGCCAACACGGTTGGCGGCACCACCCTCCCCTGCCGCGGCCCGCCGACGAGGACGCGGGCGCCGGCGCGCTCGGCCTCGGCGATCCAGCCCTCCACCCGCCGCGCGTTGCCCTCGTCGATCATCGGCCCGACGAGCACCTCGGGGTCGCGCGGGTCGCCCACCTTCACCCGCCGCGCCGCCGCGACGAAGCGCTCGACGAGCTCGTCCCAGCGCCGCGCGTGCACGAAGACGCGCTGCACGCTGATGCACTTCTGCCCGGCGTAGGAGAAGGCGCCGTAGACCAGCTTGGGCAGCGCCGCGTCGAGGTCGGCGCTCTCGTCGACGATCGCCGCCGCGTTGCCGCCGAGCTCGAGCACGACGCGCTTCTTGCCCGCGCGCGCCTTCATGTCCCAGCCGACCTCCGCCGATCCAGTGAAGCTGAGGACCGCCGGCCGCCCGTCGGTCACCAGCGCGTCGGCGGCGGCGCGTCCCGACGGGAGGATCGACAGCGCCCCCTTCGGCCACGCGGTCCCGTCGACGATCTCGGCGAGCACCAGGCAGGCCCCCGGCGTCTGCGTCGCGGGCTTGAGCACCACCGGGCAGCCGGCGGCCATCGCCGGAGCGATTTTGTGTACAGCAAGATTGATCGGGAAGTTGAACGGCGCGATCCCGGCGACGACGCCCGCCGGCACGCGCCGCGTGAGGCCCAGCCGCCCCGCCGACGCCGCCCGCAGATCGAGCGGGATGACCTCGCCGTAGATGCGCTGCGCCTCGGCGGCGGCGAGCTCGAAGCAGTGGACCGCGCGATCGACCTCGGCGCGCGCGTCGCCGATCGGCTTGCCGGCCTCGAGGCAGATGACGTCGGCGAGCTCGTCGCGGCGGGCGCGCATCCCGCCGGCGATCGCCTCGAGGATGGCGGCGCGCTCCCAGGCCCCGAGTCGGCGCGTGGCCTCGAGGCTCGCCGCGGCGGCGGCGAGGGCGGCCTCGATCTCGGCCGGCCCGGCGAGGTGCAGCGTGGCGAGTTCGGTGTCGTCGAAGGGGGCGCGGAGCGGCCGCTGGTCGGCAGTCTCGACGAAGCGGCCAGCGACGTAGGGGCGGAGGGTGCGGGAGGGCGCGGCGCTCATGGCCGCGGAGCATAGCGCGCGCTCAGGGCGCGTTCTTGACGACGATCTGCCCCTTCATGTTGGGGTGGATGTGGCAGCGGAAGTTCAGCGTGCCGGCGGCGTTGAACGTCTGCGTGTACGTGTTGCCGCCGTTCGCCATGAGCGGGCCGCCCTCGTGCGCGACGCCCAGCGTGCCGTCGGAGTGGATCTGGTGGTTGATGCCGTCGGCGTTCACGAAGGTGACCTTCGTGCCGGGCGCGACGTAGACGGTCTCGATCGAGGCCGCGCCGAACGCCTCGTTGTTGGGCGCCGCCGCGGTCCCGACGTTGACGCCGTTCGGGATGGTCACGAGCAGCTCCGCCTTCACGTCGAGCGTGAGCGCCTGCGGGGCCGAGGTGATCGTGCCCGACGACGCCTTCACCTGCATCGCCAGCGCGTTGTTCGGCTTCATGCTCGACGAGGTCTTGAGGGTGAGCTTGGTCGTCGTCGGCCCCGTCACCATCGCCGCCGGCGGGGTGAAGGTCGCGGTCACGCCCGTCGGCAGGTTGTCGACGGCGTAGGTGACCATCCCCGAGAAGCCGTTCGACGGCGTCACCGTGACGGTGAGGTCCTTCGACTCGTTGAGGCGCAGCGACTCCGCCGACGAGGGGAGCGTGAGGCTCAGGGTGCCGCTCTGCGCGGGCGGGCCGGCGAGATCCGCCGTCGGCGCGGGCGGCGCCATGTCGGCGACGACGGCGGGCTGGCCGCCGCCGCCGCCCGGATCGATCGGGCTCGACGGATCGCTGCCGCGGTTGCTGTTCGGCGAGGTCGGCCCTGGCGCGGGCTGCTGCGGCGTGCCGCCCGGCGGGCCGCCGAACTGCGAGAGGCAGCCGCTCGCGAGGAGCGCGGGCAGCGTCAGCGAAGCGACCAACTGCGGGAGCGAGCGAAGGATCGACATGCCTCGCCCCGATTTCAATCGGCGCGCCAACTCCCCGCGATCGCTCAAGTCCGCGAGATACTGGGGTCGGAAGTCCCCACGAGTCCCGCAAACGGTGCGAGCTGGGTGGGATTCTCCACCCCAGTTGAGGCGCAAGCGGTGCAGTCAGCCCCAGGTCGCGCGCGATCACGCGTCGATCGGCAGGCGCACGCGGAAGAGCGCGCCCACGCCGGGGTGCGACTCGACGAGGATGCGGCCCCCGTGGCGCGCGACGATGCCCCAGCTCACCGGGAGCCCGAGGCCGGTCCCGCCCGCGCCCTTCGTCGAGAAGAAGGGCTCGAAGATGCGCGGCAGGACCTCGGGCGCGATCCCGGGGCCAGTGTCGCCGACGGCGAACTCGACCTCGCGCGGACCGATGCGCCGTGTGCTCAGCGTGAGGGTGCCCGAGCCGCGCATCGCCTGAACGGCGTTCATCACCAGATTCAGAACGACCTGCTCGAGCGGGCCGATCTCGACCTGCACCGGCGGGAGCTTCTCGTCGTAGTCGCGCACCACCGCGACGTCGCCGAGCTGGCGCTGGAGGAGCCCGAGCGTGGCGTCGGCGACGGCCGCGAGCTGGGCCGGCTCGCGACGGGCGCCGCCGTCGGAGGCGCTGCCGTCGAGCTCGCCGGAGGAGGCGGTGGGCGCGGCGAAGCGCGCGAGGTCCTCCGCGATGGCGTAGGCGCGGCGCGCGCCCTCGGTCATGGCGTCGAGGAGCGGGCCGAGATCGCGCGCATCCTCGGCGACGCGTGGGTCGTCGGGGCGGGCCGCGCGCGCCGCGCTGGCGAGGGCCGCCGCGGACTCGCGGAGCGCGGCGACGCCGGTCGAGGCGCGCTCGACCTGACGACGGAGCTCGGCCGAGATGCCGGCGACGACGTTGCCGAGCGTGGCCAGCGTCTCGCTCTCGACCAGCTTGGCCTCGGCGCCGCGGAGCTCGTCGACGGCGCGGGCCAGCTGCGCGGCGCGGGCGGCGGCTTTGTCTTCGAGCGCGGCGGCGAGCGCCTGCACCTTGTCGTAGAGGCGCACGCCGGAGAGCGCCGTGGTCACCAGCGCGCAGAGGCGGCGGAGCGCGTCGAGCTCGACGCCATCGGTGGTGCCGCCGTGGAGGCGCGGGCTCACGGCGACGATGCCGAGGAGGCGGTCGCCCTCGACGAGGGGACCGAGGATCTCGGCGCCCCAACGGACGCAGGCGCGCTCGATCTCGAGGTGGTGCGGGCCGCGGCTGTCGCGGGTGACGAGGCGCCGCGCCGCCAGGAGCTCGTCGAGGAGCGGCGACTTCGCGGTCGGCGCCGGGATCGCGCCCCAGGCCGAGTGCGCGACGTGCGGGCGGCCGCGCTCGTCGAGGAGCACCAGCGCGGCCAGGCGGCGATCGAGCGTCGCCAGGAAGCGATCGATCGCGGCGCCGAGCGCCTCCGGGTTCTGCACGCGGGTGGTGCGCGCGGCGAGGAGGCGCAGCTCCTCCTGCAGGTCGCGGTGGCGACGCCAGACGAGCGCGTCGAGGGGGCGCTGCGCGACGAGGAGGAAGAGGCGCACGAGGAGCACCAGCGCGAGCGCGGTCGCGGCGACGGCGCCGAACGAGCGCCCCTCGAGGCGCGGCAGCGCGAGCGCGCCGAGGAGGACGAAGGGGAACGCGCCGGCCAGCGTGATGGCGCCCCACAGGAAGACGCGCGAGGCGGCGAGGCGCACGTCGAGGAGGTTGTTGCGGATGAGCGCCCAGGCGAGGACGGCGGCGGCGGCGAGGAGCGGCACCCAGCCGAGCGGCGGCGTGTCCACGCCCATCACTGGGAGGGTGTCGTTGGCGGCGAGGAGCGCGAGCGTGCCGCTGATGGTGAGGGCCCAGAGTTGCTCGCGCTCGCGGACGCGGCGCTCGCTCCGGAGGCGCGCGAAGAAGGAGATCGGGACGAGCACCGAGAGCGAGATGATGCCGATCGAGACCGCGTAGAGCGGGCCCGGCGTGGGGACGAAGCCGTAGGCCGAGGGGCGCGCGCCGGAGATCACCCACGGCGTCGTCAGCGTCACGACGCCGAGCGCGCCAGCGACGACCCAGAGGACGCGCGTGGCCTTCTTGCGGCGATGCCAGGTGAGCCAGGTGCTGGCGAGCTCGAGGGCGACCGCCGGCACCAGCGTCGCCATCGTCTGCGAGCCGCGCGCGAGGAGCGTCGCGGTGTGGAGGTTGCCGGCGACCTGCACGAGGCCGGTGCCGACGAGGACGCCGCCGACGGCGAGGGCGAGCGCGTAGAAGGGGCGGCGCACCGCGCCGCGCCCGGTGAAGACGACGGCCAGCGCGAGGGCGCCGGCGAACAGCGCGGAGGCGAAGTACGGGGCGGCGTGGAGGCGAGGCTCGAACGCCAGCTCACCCATCGACGACCGAGCGGTTTCCGCCGCCGACCTTGGCCCGCTCGAGCGCGCGCGCGGTGCGATCGACGAGCGTGCCGGTGCCGTGCGCCGAGGTCGCGGCGGCGAGCCCGCAGCTGACGGTGACGCGGATGGGCGGCTGTGCGGCGGCGCGTACCAGGCCGGCGCCGACGCGGGGGGCGAAGCGGCGGGCGGCGAGATCGGCGCGCAGGCGATCGGCGGTGCCGAGCGCGGCGCCGGCGGTGGTCTCGGGCAGGACGAGCGCGAAGGTGCCGCCCGACCAGCGACCGACGTGGTCGACGGCGCGCGCGCCCGCGACGAGGGCGGCGGCCACCTGGCAGAGGAGCGCGTCGCCGGTGGCGCGGCCGTGCTCGTCGTTGAGCGCCGAGAGCTCGTCGACGTCGACGAAGGCGAGCGCGAGCGGGCGGCCGTAGCGGGCGGTGCGCTCGAGCTCCTCGTCGAGGCGGAGGCGCAGGTAGTGGTGGTTGTGGACGCCGGTCAGGCGATCGCGCGTGAGGCCGGCGAAGTCGAGCTTGGCGCCGTCGGTGCTGCTGTGGCCCGCGAGCGGGAGCGCGCGCTCGGTGGGGACCACCGGCGACAGGACGAGCGCGTCGGCGAGCGCGGCGGAGAAGAGCGCGCCGGGCGAGCGCTCGCGCACGATGCGGAAGGGCTGCGCGCGCTCGACGAGCGCGACCAGCGACTCGGCGGAGGTGTCGGGCTCGACGAGCGCGAGCCGCGGCAGGCCGGGGCGGTTGAGGAGCAGGCGCTGCAGCGCGACGAGCCCCTCCTCGCCCGCGCCGACGGCGACGGCGGCGCCGCGGGCCACGCGGGCGAGCGCGGCGCGCGGGACGACCACCGCCTCGGCGCCGGCGCGACGGACGGCGTCGACGAGCGCGGCGCGACGCACCGGATCGCCGTCGAGGCAGAGGACGCGCGGCAGCCGTCTCACGACGCGGCTCCGGCGCGGTCGGCGCTGTCGGTCGGCGTCGCCGTCGTCGCAGCCGGCGCGGGCGCGGCCTCCTCGGGCGCCCGCGGCGGGAGGAACACGCGCACGGTGGCCCCCTCCCCGGGCGCGCTGGCGAGGGTGATCGTGCCGCCGTGGCGGTCGACGATGCGCCTCGACACCGTGAGGCCGATGCCCGCGCTCCTCGGCTTGGTGGTCACGAAGGGCTCGAAGGCGCGCGCCATGAGCTGCGGCTCCAGCCCCTCTCCGTCGTCGCTGATGGTCACCTCGACCCCTCCGGGGACGTCGCGCGTGGCGATCCAGATCTCCTGTTGCGCGGCGTCGATGGCGTTCATGAGAAGATTGAAGAAACACTGATTGAGCGGCCCCGGGTAGCCCTCCACCGACGGAGCACCGTGCGCGACGAGCACCACCGTGAGCCGCCCGTCGGTGCGGTGGCGCAGGAGGTCGACCGTCGCCCCGAGCGCCTCGTCGACGCGCACCAGCCGCCGTTCGGTGTCGGGGCGCGCGAACCGACGCAGATCGGCGACGATCTTCGAGGTGTGGCGGATGGCGTCGCGCACCTCGGCGGTCGCCTCGGGGGCGAGGATGAGCGCGCGGCGCAGCCCGAGCGTGAGCGGCGTCGCCGACGGCGCCTCGATGGCCCGCGAGAAGGCGGTGACGTAGTGCGACAGCGACGGGAGGTTCGCCGAGAGGATGTTGAGCGCGTTGTTGATCTCGTGCGACACGCCGGCGACGAGGAGGCCGAGCGACGAGCTGCGCTCGTGCTCGACGAGGCGCGCCTGCGCGAGGCGCAGCTCCGCGACCGTCTGCGCCAGCGCGGCGGTGCGCTCCTCCACCTCGGCCTCGAGGCTCCCCGAGCGGCGCGCGACCTCCTGATAGAGCTGCGCGTTGACCAGCGCGTGGCCGGCGCGCTCGCCGAGCTGCGTGAGCCGCTCGACGAGGAACGTGTCGGCCGGGCGCAGCGCCGCGCCGGCGAGGAGCGCGATGCCGACGAGCTCCCCGTCGCCGACGAGCGGCAGCGCCGCCTCCGCGCCGCGCGTCGCCAGCAGCTCACCGACGCGCGCCGCCTCGGGGCGGTCGAGATCGAGGAGGTCGGCGAGCACCGGCGCGCGATCCTTCGCCACCGCCTCCTCCAGCGCGCGCTCGCTCGCGCGGTGCGCGCCACCGTCGACGGTCCAGAGCGACACCAGGCGCACCCCGAAGCCGACCTCGAGCGCCGCGCCCAGCCGCGCCGCCACCGCCTCGACGGTGTGCGCCTCGAGCGCCTCGCGCTCGAACGAGAGCAGCGCGTGCTGGATGCGGCGCCGACGCGGCTGCAGCAGGCGATCGAGCCCGCCCTCGAGGCCGCTCACCCACAGGCGCACCACCAGGTAGATCGACAGCGCGGCCGCGCCGCCCCCGATGGCGCCGCGCGGGCCGGCGACGGCGAAGCCCCACATGAGGGCGACCCCCGCCGCCCCCACCACCGTCGACAACAGCAGCTGGCGGAGGAAGCTCGAGAGCGCCACCAGCTGCGGCTGCACCATCGCGTAGATCTGCGCGAGCGCCGACAGCACCGACAGGATCCACTGCGCCGGCAGCGGGTCGTCGACGAACAGCGCGCGCACGTCGACGCCGCTCAGGAGGCCGAAGCCGATCGCCGCCGCCGACCAGCTCAGCCGCCGCCGTCGACGACAGGGCGGCAGCGCGCGCGCCGCGCGGATCGCGTCGGTGAGCGCGAGCAGCGCCGACGGCACCGAGACCATCGCCGCGAGCGCCACGCCCGCGCCGAGCCGCGGCCAGTATCCGCCGCTCGGCCGCGCCTGCATCGGCACCAGCGACGCCGGGCCGACGATCAGCACCACCGCCACCGCCGCCGTCGCCGCCAGCCAAGGCGCCACCCGCCGCGCGCGCGATCGCGTGATGGCGCTCGCGAAGCCGATCGTCGCCGGACCGGCCAGCGCGATGGCGGCGAGGGTCAGGCGGGCGTAGCGCTGCGCCTCCTCGAGCGTGGTCGCCCCGAGCACCAGCGCGCCGCCCCAGCTCCACATCGTCGTCGCCACACCGACGACGGCGAACCAGCGGTTGGCGCGCCGATCCTCGCCGCGGAGGAGCAGGAAGACGACGAGGACGATCTGCAGCCAGGAGGCCGCGACGATCGGCCCGCTGCCGAGGTCGCCGAGGTCTGCCCCCATGGCCCGAGAATATCAGAGCCGCGGCGCGCTTACTGACAACCGCCCGTCGGGCAGCAGAAGCCGTAGGTCGGCGTGCCGCTCGACGGCGCGAGGCAGAGGTAGCCGGAGAGGCCGCTGCAGTCGCTGACGGTGTTCACGCGGCAGACGCCGCGGCACTTCTTCACCGTCGACGATGCGCTGACCATCACGCTCACGCAGGTGAAGCCGGGGGCGCAGTCGGCGTTGCCGTTGGTCGCGCAGTCGGCGCCGTCGCCGCCGGTGCCGCGGATGGTGCAGTCGGTCGCCTGCCCGCCGCCGGTGAGCCCGAACGCCTCGCAGCCGATGTTGGTGGCGCTGGCGCAGCCCGACGAGGTGCGCTTCACGTACGTCGGATCGCAGGGCACGGTGCAGAGCTTCTGCGCGTTGCCCTGGAGCGTCACGATGCACTTGCCGCCGATGCCGTTGACGGGCGCCTGCGCGCAGTCGTTGTCGACGGCGCAGAAGGCGCGGCACTCGCTGAAGGAGTTGTTCTCGGCGGTGCAGAGCGAGCCCTTCACGCAGTCGTCGGTGCTGGGGCCCCACTGCGCGCCCACGGCCTTGCTGCCGTCGGTGGCGCACATCGAGCCGCTGCCGACGAGCGTGCACTTCTCGCCCGCGTTGCAGCCGCTCTGCGGGAACACGGTGCATATCGGGGGCTTGAGATCGGCGCCGAGGAGATCGCGCGGATCGGGCCTGAGATCGACGCCGGTGAGATCGTAGCCGGCGAGATCGACCATCGGCTCGGCGCTCAGATCGACGTCGCCGCCGACGGTGCCACCATCTCGATTGCCGAGGCCAGCCTTCGCGCATCCGTGATTGGTGCCGAGCGCGACGACGACCGCGGCGCCGAGAATTGCGAAGACGCCAAACGACCGCACCGGCGGACGATACTCTCGTCGCTCCGGAGGGTCAACCTTCGCGGGCGAGGCGCTCGACGAGCGGGACGTCGGCCGGCAGCACCTCGTACTGCAAGAGGTCGCGCGGCGCGACCCACGCCACCTCGGAGACGTCGACGGCGCGCGGCGTGCCGTCGAGCGCGGTGGTGTAGACGAGCATCACGAGATCGAACGCCGGGTAGCGGTGGAACACGACGTCGTCGATCCGCCCCACGCGCGCGCCGCAGCCGAGCTCCTCGGAGATCTCTCGCGCGAGCGCGTCGCGCGGATCCTCGCCGGGCTCGACCTTCCCCCCGGGGAGCTCCCAGAGATTCCCCATGGGCTGCTCGGGGCGCCGCCGGCTGAGGAGCACGCGCCCGTCGCTGTCGCGGACGAGCGCGGCGACGACGAGCTTGCGCGGGCGATCTTCGGTTGGCGTCGTCATTGCCACGGTGGAGATGGGCTCGTATCATGCAGCGCTTTTCAGGATCCCGCGGCACAAAAAGGACGGGCGAGGCGATGAAGCTGTACACGAGCAAGGTCCCGACGATCGCGCAGGAAGTCATCCAGACGCTGGTGCGCGACGGCGACATCGAGATCAGCGATCCCGACGAGGCGAAGCTCGACGTCGAGGCGGTG
>Ga0272446_1000472_pt1 | contig 63506 bp, 56 predicted proteins | sample YNPCB0061_FD_194587 | JGI IMG/M metagenome (GOLD analysis project Ga0272446, IMG submission 194587) | Hot spring microbial mat communities from Yellowstone National Park, WY, United States - YNP-CB-006-1 | ecosystem: Environmental > Aquatic > Thermal springs > Hot (42-90C) > Sediment | place...
GGCAAGCCACCGAAGGTCGCCATCACCGCGTGCATGCGAAAGCTTCTAACGATCCTGAACGCGATGGTGCGAACGAACACGCCCTGGCGCGCGCTTCAGGCTTGACGGAGGTAACGGCTGCTCCTGTTCAACCATCTGTTATTTGACGCGGAAGGTGACCTGGGTGGCGCCGACGTTGTCGGCGGCGTCGACGGCGCGGATGGCGACGGAGTGCGCGCCGGCGGCGAGGCCCGACGGCAGCTTGAACGCGAAGTCTTCGCTCGGGTCGTCGAAGACGCCGTCCTTCGGCGCGAACGGCATCCAGTCCCCGCCGTCGACGCTGTAGGCGAGCTCGGTCACCGGCGAGAAGCTGTCGCGCGCGCGCCCGCGCACCTCGGGGTAGGCGACCTGCACGTCCTGCAGCTCGGGCTTTTTGTTGTCAATCAGATACGGCGAGCTGACCAGCGCGTGATCGAGCGTCTGCTCCTTCGGGTTGGCGCGCTCGTCGGAGGCAACCACGCGCAGGACGTAGTTGCCGTCGGGGAAGGGCTCGGTGTTCCAGTCGAAGCTGGTCGAGGTGAGCGGCTCGGGGCCGCCGAGCAGCTTCCAGTTCTGCTCGTCCTCCTCGCGGTAGTAGAGGCGATAGACCAGCTCATCGTCGTCGGGGTTCTCGACCTTCCACTTCACTTTGACGATCGGCGAGCGCGGCTTCGACCGCGCCGCCAGCGTGACCTGCTTCTTCGACGAGGGGTCGTCTCCGACGCTGATCTCGGTCACGCGCGGCCGCTGGTTCTGCGGCTGGTAGTAGAGCGTGAGGTCGCGCAGCGTGGTGCCCTTGCCGAAGCCGACCTTCACCTGGACGTAGCGCGCCTCCGGCGAGGCCACCCGCCCGACGCCGGCCGCGCCGCCCGCAGCGACGGGGGTCCAGGCGCTCCAGGTCTTGTCCGGCTTGGCGGTGTTCCCCGACCGCGTCTGCACCGCGAGCGCGCCCGCGCCGTGATAACGGACGCCGCCGAAGCGCGCGACGAACTGTGCGTCGAACACCTTCGACAGATAGTGCGCGTCCTTCGGCGGCTCGCCCGACACCTTGTAGAGCGCGCCCGCGTCGCCCGTCCCGAGCACGCGGTCACCGACGGGGCCGAAGCCCATCGTCAGCACCTGGCGCTCGGCGAGATCGAACGCCGTCAGCACCGTGCGGTCGGGCCGGATGAGGTAGACCTTGCCGTTCGCGCCGGTCGCCGCGTAGACGCTGCCGTCGGCCTCGACGTGGAGCGCGGTGAAGTAGGAGTCGGCGACGGCGTGGAGCTGCTCGACGCGCCCGTCGGGGTCGACGCGGTAGACCGCGCCCCTGCCCTTGCGGTCGCGGCTGGCGCTGGAGGCCGAGCTCGACGACGACGACGAGGTCGTCGTGGGCACCACGATCTTGGTGCCCTTCGGGCCGTTCGGCCCCGACGACGAGCTCGACGTCGCGCTGGTGCGGGTGAACTCGTTGACGGCGACGTACAGCGTCGAGCCGCGCCGCGCGATGGCGCGCACCTCCTCGCCCTCGAAGTCGTGGATCGCCGACAGCTTGGCCCCGACGCCCTCGGGGACCACGCGGAACAGGAGCGCCTGATCGGCGGTGCCGACGTAGAGCGCGCCGTCGTCGCCGCGGGTCAGCGACAGGAGGTGCTTCTCGCCGGTGTCGACGAGCACGCGCGCCCGCGAGCCGACGTAGGGCTGCTCGGGCGATTTTGCGTCAATCGCAAAGAGCTGCCCCTTCGGGCCGGTGGCGGCGTAGAGGGTCCGGCGCGTGTCGTCGTAGGCCAGCCCCCAGACGTGCTCGGCGTCGAGGCGGGTCAGCTCGCGCGCCTTCGCCTCCCGGCCGGTGGTGTCGATGGCGTAGACCCGCCCGCCGGGCATCACCCCGGCGAATAGCGTCCCCGACGGGCCGAGGGCCAGCGACGAGACCAGCACGCCCTCGAGCGCCACCAGCTTGTCGACCTTGCCTTTCCGATAGACATACACGGCGCCCTGATCGCCGGTGCCGAGGTAGACGGTGCCGTCGGGGGCCACCACCGAGCTGTAGACGACGCTCTCGGGGAGGTCGACGCGGGTCGATCCCATGCCGCTCGCCACCTCCCCCAGCGACGAGACGACCACGCCGTGGGCCTCGCCCTCGTCGAAGTCCTTGTAGCTGGTGAGGCGGAAGGCGCGGGTGGTGACGGCGAAGCTGGGGGTCGCCGCGGCGACGAGGACACCGGCGGCGGCGACGGACAGGAGGGCTCTCTTCATCATGTGGGATTTTTGTCTAGCGCTCTTCGTGGACGTGGACGGTGATCTCTTGCTTGCCGGTGACGATGCCGCGCGTCGGGACGACGAGGCGCGAGGCGCGCTTGAAGGTGTCGGCGCGCCGGGTGGAGGCGCCGGGGCGGAGGGTGTCGATGACCGACCCCGGCAGATCGGGGATGACGCTGCCGCGCATGATCACGCCCTCGTCGGGCGTCTCGACGCTGACGACGATCGAGCGCGCCGGGTAGCCCTTGCGCAGGTTGTCGATGTAGTTGGCGAGGTTCTCGGGCGGCGCGGTCTCGGGCTTGGCGAGGTTCCCCGCCGTCGCCACCAGCTTCACCGTCTGGCCGGCGAGCGCGCGCGGGATCTCGAGCGGGATGGTCTGCACCGTCTCCTTGCCGGCGTAGGGGCGCAGCGTGACGGTGAGCGCGGGGCGGCTGCCCGGCTCGAGCTCGTCGCTGTTGAGCGAGACGCCGACGATCTCGGAGACGTCGGCCTTGTAGTCGACGTCGACGCGGATCTCGATCTTGTCGAGGTTGGCCGGCGAGAAGGGGTTGAAGAGGAGGTCGCCGATCGCCTTCACCCCCGACGCGCTCATGAGCGTGCGCGACGAGACGCCGTCGGGCGAGTAGAGGTGGTCGACGAGCTCGAGCGGCTTGTGGCCGCGCACCTGGAGGTTCGAGCGCAGCGTGATGGTGGCGTCGGCGACGTCGCTGGCGACGGCCTTGGCGGCGTTGTCGGCGACGCTGGCGGCGAGGATCGGTGTGAGGAAGCGGTGGCGCACGACCTCGGTGTGGAAGGTCTGCTCGGGGCGCCCCTGACCCGCGGCGACGGTGACGTGGACCGGGATCATGTCCACGCGCTGCGAGGTGTCGGCGAGGATGCAGGACTGGCGATCCTGGAGCAGCGTGCCGACCTCTTCGATGGGCGACGAGAGCTTGAACGACGACGAGAGCGCCGACATGAAGGTGTGGACCTCGGCGGTGGCGATGGGCAGGTAGACCTCGCCGACGTTGAACATCGGGTGGCCGAAGGCGAGCACCTTGTCGCCGGAGACGTAGGTGACGGTGCCCGTCGCCGCGACGCTCACGTCGCCGCGCACGAGCTGGACCGCGATGGCCGAGCCCGGCTCGAACAGCGGCGCGCCGGGCGCGCGCGGCGCGGGCGGCCTCTTCGCCGAGGCGCCGCCGCCGACCATCGGCACCATGCCGTAGGGCGCGAAGGCCTCGGTCAGGTTGGCGAGCGCGCTAGACGAAAATCCCGCGATCGACAGCGGCACCGACGCGCGGACGAGGCGCGGCTCGGTGGAGCCGGGCTTCGGCGCCGGCTCGTTCATCGCCTCCGCCGACGGCGTCGAGAGCTTGCCGCGGAGCGGGCGCTTCATCTCGGCGAGCATCGACTCGATCGGCGTCACGCCGGCGATGGGGTCCTTGGCGAAGTTCCAGCCGTAGGCCAGCGCGCCGGCGAGGCGCCCCTCGAGGTAGATGGGCGAGCCCGACATGCCGGCGACGATCCCCGAGTGGAGGAGCCGCGGGTCGTCGCTCTGGATGAGGATGATGTCCTGCTTCGGCAAGAAGTGGTGCAGGACGGAGATCACTTTGACCTCAAAGCGTTCCGGCTTCGTCCCCTGGAAGACGGTGAGGCCGTAGCCGCGCATCCCGGCGCGCACCTCGCTGACGGGGATGATCTCCGGCGGCGCCGGCGTCGGGCGCGCGGCCTGCGCGGTGCGCGCGGTGGCCGCCGTCGAGACCGGCGTCGGAGGAGCGGGAGACGTCGGAGGGGGCGCCGCCGAGGCGGCGACCGGGGCCGCGCCTGCGAGGAGGCCGACGAGGAGGCTCGCCCCAACCCTTCTGATCGAGGGAGCGCACGGACTCTCGGTCATAACCTTCAAGTCTAGGAGGCACCTTGCGGCCGGTCAAACGAGGCTTAGCCGAGGTTCCTCCGACGTCAGCCGCCTCCCGCGACGACGACGCGGTCGCCACCAGCCTCGGCGGCGGACCTCTGCGCGCGTGACGCCTGTGCCAAGAGCGCCGGGAAGGTGATGCGGTCGCCGCCCTCGACGGAGACGACGCCGATCGAGACGGTGATGGTGCCGGGCGTCCGTCCCTGCGCCGCGCGCACGCGCTTCTTGATGCGCTCGGCGACGAGGCGCGCGCCGGCGGCGTCGGTGTGCGGCATGACCACGAGGACGTCCGATTCGCCGAAGGCGACGGGGATGTCGATGTCGCGGATCGCCGCGCGCGCCGCCGTCGCCAGCAGATCGCGATCGTCCTTCGGCGGGGGCGGCGCCCCGCGGGCCGGCGGATCGAGCGAGGCGACCAGCAGCGACAGCGGGAAGCCGTAGCGCTGCGAGCGCTTGAGCTCGATGTGCAGAAGCCGCTTGAAGAGCTCGAACTGGATGAGCCGGCCGGCGCCCGGCTCGAGCGCCTGCCCGTCGCGGTCGCTCGACAGCTCGAAGCGGGCGCGCTCGTCGGCGGCGCGCTGGGCGCGCATGAGCGTCGCGCGGAGAAGGATCACATCTCGCACGATGTAGAGAAGCTCGAGCCGCTTCAGCGGTCGGACCAGCCAGTTGTCGGCGCCGGCGCGCTTGGCCTCGACCTCGCCGCGCGGATCCTCGGCGGAGAACATCAGGATCACCGGCAGCGTCGGGTCGAGCTCCTTGGTGACGCGACAGAGGGCGAACCCCGAGAGGCCCGGCAGCGACGCGTGGACGAGGAGGCCGTCGAGATCGCGTCCCCCCTTGGCGGAGAGGGCGGCCCGTGCGGCCTGGCCGTCCTCGACGGCGATCATCTGGTGCCCGCCCTCGGCGAGGATCTCCGCGGTCTTCTCGAGGAAGCGCGGGTTCCGATCGGCGACGAGCAGGGTTGCGCGACGCATCGTGGACAAAATATCATGCCGAACATGGCTTCACTTCGCTTGCGCAGCTCGGTCGGCCTCGTCGCGTTCCTCTGCCTCGGGAGCCTCGCCGTCGGCGCGGGTGCGGTCGTCGGTGCCGGCTGCGGCGGCTCGACGTCGGCGTCGGCCGGGATCCTCGGCAGCTACACCGTCGGCATCTCGAAGGACGGCCTCACCGATCCCGACGTGATGAGCATCGACACCGGGTCGAACGGGACGATCCTCCTCATGTTCGCGACGGGGATCAAGTCGGCCGCCGACGGGCCGAGCCCGCTCGGGCTGCGGGCGAAGCTCAACGGGACGCAGCTCACCGTCGAGGATCAGCCGGCGGAGATCAACCACGCGACCGGCGTGGCGACCGGGCGGCTGCGCGCGACCGGGACGCTGGCGCCCGACGGCAGCGACGTGAAGCTGACGATCAGCTTCGCGCCGACGTCGTTCACCGGGCACGTCGATCTCGGGAGCGCCGTCGGGGATGGCGGCTTCCCGACGCTGACGTACGAGCTCACCGGCTCGAAGCAGTAGCTCAGCGCACGGCGCGGAGGCGGCCGCCGTCGAGGCGGTGGAGGCGCCCGCCGGCGACGACCAGCGGGCGGCCGCGGCCGTCGAGCGCGATGGCGCGCGGGTCCGACGGGACGTCGGCGAGGATGGTCGCGCGCGCGCCGTCGAGCGCGACCAGGCGGCTGTTCACGACGGCGACGGCGCGCGCGCCGCGCGAGGCGACGAGGAGCGTGTCGATGGTGGCGGTCTCGACCGCGCGGTGCGCGCGGCCGGCGCGGTCGACGGCGCAGAGGCCGACACCGTCGTCGCAGTGGCCGAGCGCGTAGGCCCAGCCGCGCGGCCCGGGGTCGAAGGCGCCGGGCGTGTCGAGCGGCCAGGGGAGCTCCTTCCAGGTGCGCCCGTCGACGTGCGAGACCAGGCGCGACTGGCCGCCGCCGCCGCACGCGGCCTCGGAGCCGACCATCCACCAGATGGCGCCATCGTCGTCGAGGTGCATGGCGCGGCCGGCGTTGCCGCGGGGCGGCGCGGGGAGGAGGCGGACGGTCTTGCCGGTGGCGTCGAGGAACGCGAGCGAGAGGTCGCTCTTGTCGTCGCTGCCGAGCCAGAGGAGGCCGGCGGCGCTGGCGGAGAGCGCCTCGGTGGTGGCGCTGGTGGGCGTCGGTTGCCAGGCGGTCGCGCCGTCGCGGCGGAGGACGCCGAGGCGCGGGCCGCGCGCGAGCCAGACGTCGCAGCGCGGGGTGACCGCGACGGCGCGGACGGAGCCGGGGCGATCGGAGAGCACCTCGGTGAAGCGCGCGCCGTCGTCGCGGCTGACGAAGAGCGCGGTCGCGGTCCAGGTGGCGACGAGCCCGGGGCAGCCGGGCGAGGAGGCGACCCCGTCGATGCCGCTCGCGCCGCGGTCGGCGGGGTCGATGGCCATGTCGGCGTGGGCGGTGCCGGCGAGGAGAACGACCGCGAGCGTGAGGAAACGCATCGGGCGTTGTACGGCCACGACCGGGCGTCTGTTCCCGCTCCCGCTCCCGCTCCCGCTCCCGTTCCCGAAGACGCAAGCGAGACCTCGGGAGCGGGAGCGGGAGCGGGAGCGGGAGCGGGTCTTAAGGCACCAGCACCGTCCCCACCGATCCAGGGTCGCGCAGCGCTTGCCCGATGTTCTCGTCGAGGATGTGGATGGCGCGCGCGCCGAGGGCGAGCGCCGCGAACGACTCCTCGAGCTTGGGGATCATCCCGCCCCCGACGGTGCCGTCGGCGATCGCGCGGCGCCCCTCGTCGACGGTGAGGCGCGGGATGCGCGAGGCGCGATCCTTCACGTCGCGCAGCACGCCCGGCGTCCCCGTCACCAGCACGAGTGCCTCGGCCTTCAGCGCGCCGGCGAGCTGATTGGCGACGATGTCGGCGTTGATGTTGTAGGTGTGACCCGCCTCGTCGTGGCCCAGGCAGGCGACCACCGGCAGCCAGCCGCCGTCGAGCAGCGCCTCGACGAGCGCGAGGTCGAAGCCGACCGGATCGCCGACGTGCCCGAAGTCGATCGGATCGGGGCCGCCGCCGGAGACGACCTTCGGCGGCCGCTTCGCCGCGCGCACGACGTCGTGGATGCCGACGGGGCGGCAGCCGCCCGCGCGCAGGCGATCGCACAGGTCGACGTTCACCTGCCCGGCGATGGTCATCTTCATCACCTCGAGCGTCGCGTCGTCGGTGATGCGCCGCCCGCCGACGATGCGCGGCTCGATCCCGAGGCGCTTCGACAGCGCGGTCGCCTGCGGCCCGCCGCCGTGCGTGACGACGACGCGGCGCCCCTCGCGCTGGAGCGCCGCGAGGTCGCGCGCGATCGCCGGCAGCGCGTCGCCGGCGACGACCTCGCCCCCCAGCTTGATGACGACGACCGCGGCGGTCACGGCCAGGCGCCCGGGTCTTCGAGCGTGAGCTTCTCGTCGAGCCCGAGCATGAGGTTCATGCTCTGGATCGCCTGCCCCGCGCCGCCCTTGATCAGGTTGTCGGTGACCGAGAAGCAGGTGACCACGCGCGTCCCGTCGGCGTCGGCGCCGTCGGCCAGCGCGAAGCCGACCTCGACGTAGTTCGACCCCGACACCGCCGCCACCTCGGGCAGCCGCTTCTTCGGCACGCGCACGAAGGGCTCGCCCTCGTACGTCGACGCGAACGCCTTGGCGATCTCGGCCTTCGTCGTCGACGCCGGGACGTGCGCGAACGACGTCGCGAAGATCCCGCGCGACAGCGGCGCCGACACCGGCACGAAGCGCAGCGCCAGGTCGTTGGCGCCCGCCTGCGCGAGCGTCTCGGTGATCTCCGGGATGTGCTGGTGCTCGAGCGGCTTGTAGGTGCGCAGGTTCACCGCGCGCGTCGGGTGGTGCGTCGTCGCCGTCGGGACCACGCCCGCGCCCGAGCTGCCGGTGATGCCGACGATCTCGACGGTGCCGCGGAGGAGGCCCGCCTTCGCCAGCGGCAGCAGGCCGAGCTCGATGGTGGTCGCGAAGCAGCCCGGCGAGGCCACATATTTTGCTTGACGAATACGCGCCCGGTTCAGCTCGGGCAGCCCGTAGACGAATTCCTGCAACAGGTGCGTCGCCGGGTGCGGCTGCCCGTAGTACTTCTCGTACGCGACGGCGTCCTTGAGGCGGAAGTCGCCCGAGAGGTCGACGATGCGCGCGCCCGTCTTCACGATCTCGGGGACCTTGTGCGCGCTCACCTTGTGCGGGAGCCCGAGGAGCACGACGTCCATGCCCTCGGCCGCCTTCTCGGGCGCCAGCTCCTCGAAGACCAGCGACGTCATCCCCTCGAGGTGGGGATGCGCCGCGGAGAGCGGCTCGCCGATGTAGTCGACGGAGGCGACCCGCACGAGCTCCACCTCGGGGTGGAGCAGAAGGCGGCGGATGAGCTCCGCGCCGCCGTACCCTGACCCGCCGATGACGGCGGCCTTCCAGCGCTTCGGCATGGGCCGGGTGTAGCCCCCGACGCCGTCGCCGTCAAGGGTGGCACACGCCGTGCCTGGCGCGCCCGGCGAGGAGGCCTTCGTGATGGTGATCGGTCGGACCAATTGGTTAGGGATCCTAACTATCTTCTTGATCGGCGCGGGCTGCGCGGCGAGCGCGCCCATCGACGAGGGGAAGAAGGACGAGCCACCAGGTGGCGGCAAGAGTGACCGGTGGGATTACGCGAACGACCCGGCGCGCTTCGGGCTGGCGCTGGAGACGCGGCTCGACGTGCTGCCGCGCGAGGGGCGCGCGCGCACGACGCCGTGGAGCGAGACCTACTGGCCGGCGATGGAGGACAGCATGAACGCGCGCTGGCAGGGCCCGTCGGTGCTGTCGCCGCTCGAGAAGTACGACCAGGCCTTCAACGGCTGGCAGCCGCCGCCCGGGTTCATGGCGCTGCGGCCGCTGACGCAGGACAGCTGCCGCTCGGGCGCGTGGGATCGCGCCTACTACGATCAGCTCGGCCCGGCGGCGAAGCTGTGGAGCGACACGAAGGGCGTCGGGCGCGCGCACAACGGCCGCGACGACGACGGCGACGGGCGCGTCGACGAGTGCGACGATCTCGACGGGATGGAGTCGTGGTGGGGCTCGTGCCACGCCTGGACGCCGGCGGCGATCCTCGAGCCGGAGCCGCTCGAGGCGGTGACGGTGAACGGCGTGCGCTTCGAGCCGAGCGACGTGAAGGCGCTCCTCATCCTGCTCTACGACGAGTCGCGCCAGATCGCCGTCGGCGATCGCTGCACGCTCACCAACCAGCCGCGCGACGCGAGCGGGCGCATCATCGATAACGCCTGCCGCAACACGAACGCCGGCGCGTTCCATCTGCTCGTCTCGAACCTCCTCGGCATGCAGGGGCGTGCGTTCGCGGAGGACCGCGTCGCCGACGCCGAGGTGTGGAACCAGCCGCTCACCGGCTATCGCGTGCTCGCGCAGCGTGAGGTGACGCTGGCCGAGGCGCTGGCGCGGCTCGGGCTGCCGGCCGGCGACAAGTACCCCTTCAACGCCGACGCCAAGCGCTTCGTCGACGTGACGGCCGAGCTCGACTACATCGTCGAGTCCTATCCGTCGACGCAGCCGTCGACGCCGCACCTCGATCAGCTGACGCGGCACGATCGCTACCAGTACATCCTCGAGCTCGACGCGAACGGCGCGGTGATCGGCGGCGAGTGGATCGCGGCGAAGACTGCCGGGACGTACGCGAGAAACGATCGTCCCGACTATCTGTGGCTGCCGCTCGGGCCGGGGCGCAACCCGAATCCGTACGTGCGCGCCGACGTCGTGCGCGATCTGTTGCGGCGCTCGCGGCCGGACCTGCGCGATCAGCTGGTGAAGACGTACAGCGACGAGGCGGACGTGGCGATCCCCGACTATCCGTGGCCGGGCGTGCGGCGGACGATCACCGTGCCGGACGCGATGACGCTGGCGGCGGCGACGGTGCGCGTCGAGATCCTCCACAGCTGGGCCTACGACGTGCGCGTCATCGTGCACCGCGCGGGGCGCGACGTGGTGCTCTTCGATCGCAACCCGATCGGATCGCCGACGGTGATCTCGGGGGCGTTCCCGGTGCCCGACGTGGCGGGGCAGCCGGCGGCGGGCGAGTGGACGCTGGAGGCGGTCGACCGCGACGGGCGCAACATCGGCAAGCTGGTGCGCTGGTCGCTCGAGCTGACCGGTCAGTCAGCGACGCCGGTCGAGCCGCCGCCGCCGGCGCCCCAGCCGAGCACGCCGACGGTGAAGAGCTATCAGGCCGCGGGCGGCGCGCTCGACATCCCCGACAACCAGCCGGCCGGCGTCGTGAGCACCATCCCCGTCGCTGACGACTTCGTCACCGGTGCCGTCGAGGTCGCGGTGACCATCCGCCATCCGTACCGCGGCGACCTCCGCGTGTCGCTCCTCCATGGCGGCGCCGAGGTCGTGCTGCAGTCGCGCAGCGGCGGCGCCGAGGACGACCTCGTGAAGACGTTCACGGTGCCGACCTTCGCCGGCGTCTCGGCCAAGGGCGACTGGAGTCTCAAGATCTCCGACCTCGCCGCGCGCGACGCCGGGCGCCTCGAGGGCTGGTCGCTCAAGCTGACTTCGCGCTAGACAATCACTAGCGCAGCTTGAGCTGGGCGCAGGCCTCGATGGGCGTCCCGTCGAGCCGCTTCGGGCAGACGCGGAAGAGCGGCGGCACCACCTCGACGACGACGTAGTGGTGCTCGTTGGCGAAGGCCGCCACGTGCGGCGGGCAGGGGCGCTTGCCGGGGACGCCGACGGCGCAGCGCGCCCAGCGCAGCTCCGCCCCGCCGCCGCCGGTCACCACGTAGTCGAGCTGCCCGACGCGCCCGCGCTCGTAGTGGTGGTCGTGGCCGCCGAAGAACATCGACACGCCGTACCGCTCCATGAGCGGCACGTAGTCGCGGATGGCGACCTGGTTGTCGCCGTGCAGCCCCGTCGACCAGGCGGGCTCGTGGGCGTAGACAAAAATTCCGCGCGCGCCCCGCTTGCGCGCGGCGGCGAGGTCGCGATCGAACCAGGCGAGCTGCCGCGGCGACCGATAGGCGTTCGAGTCGAGCGCCACGAAGTGCAGCCCCGCCGCGTCGAAGCTGTAGTAGGCGCCCTCCTCCTCCCCGGGGCGGAACGGCCAGCGGAAGAAGGCGAGGAAGCGCTCGAGCCCTCGCCCGAGCCGCGCCGCCTCGTGGTTCCCCGCCGCCGGGAAGATGGCCAGCGAGCGGAGGAGCGACCCCGCCACCTCGAAGAAGCGCTCCCAGTCGCCCTCGTCGCTGCCGCGGTCGACGAGATCGCCGGTCACCAGGGCCAGGTCGGGATCCTCGTCGGCCATGCGGCGATTGAGGAGCGCGTGGATGTCGTGCCCCGAGCGGACATCTCCGTAGACAAGAAATCGGAGCGGCTGTCCGGCGGCGGGCGGGGTGTGGAAGGTCGCCTCGCCCGCCTCGACGGGGACGGCGCCCGGGGCCGCGCCGCGCGCGCTCACCGCGTAGCGGTAGGTCTGCCCCGGCTGGAGCGGCGCCAGGCGCAGCGCGTGGTGCGTCTGCGCGGGCGCGTCGCTGGCGGTGCGCTGCTCGTCGCCGGCGGCGCCCCAGCGCACCTCGCCCACCGTCGGCAGATCGGTGTCGAAGGCGATGGTCACCTCGCGCTCCGAGAGGCGCACGAGGTAGGGGCCGCGGATGATGCGCGGGCCGTCGGCGCCGGAGAGCTCGACCTCGGCGAGCGGCGGGCGCCCGGCGGTGCGGTGGTGGACCTCGAGGGCGAGGAGGTTCGCGCCGCGACGGAGCAGGCCGGGGCGGACGGCGATGAAGAGGCGCTCGGCCTCGGGGCCGTGTGCCTCGGTGGCGACGGCGGCCGCGTCCGCCGAGGGCTCGAGGCGCCGGCGCGCGACCTCGACGCCGTTCACGTAGGCCGCGAAGCCGTGGAGGTAGCGCAGCCGCAGCGTCAGCGTCGCCAGCTTGTCGACGAGGTCGGCGGGGACCTCGAAGCGCCAGCGGATGGCGACGGTGCCGGGGCACTCCGGTTGCGTCCCGGCGCGGAAGAAGGTCGGTGCGGCGGCCGGCGCCGGCGCCTCGGCGCCCCCATCGGGAGCGGCGCCCCCGTCGACGGGCGGCGCCGGGGGCGGCGCGGGCTGGCGCGCGACCCACGCCCCGTCGTCGAGCTCGGGCCGCTGCCACCCCGGCGGCAGCCCGCAGGTCGCGCGGCCGCCGTCGCTGGCGCGCACCAGCTCGACCTCCGCCGCGTCGGCGCGCGCGCCCCCACCGCCGATCACGAAGACGACGGCGACCACGGCGGACCCGAGCGCCGAAGCGAGACGCACCTTCGTGAGTATGGTGCACGCCCCCGGCGGCCGACAACGGCGTACGATGCGGTGCGGAGGAGACCGTCCGTGCTCGACCGCCTGAAGCAGATCCTCACGACGCCGCTGCTCACGCTCTCCGGCACCGCCGTCACGCTGGCCTCGCTCCTGACCGCGCTCGGCATCGTCGTCGCCGCGCGCGTCGTCGCCAGCATCGCCGCGCGCGGGACGCAGCAGCTGCTCAAGCGCCGCGGCCTCAGCGACTCGGCGCAGTTCGCCGTCGGCAAGATCGTCCGCTACGTGGTCTTCCTCCTGGGCCTCGTGGTGGCCATCGGGACGCTCGGCGTCCGCGTCGACGCCATCCTGGCGGCGTCGGCGGCGCTGCTCGTCGGCATCGGCTTCGGCCTCCAGTCGATCGCCCAGAACTTCGTCTCGGGGCTCATCCTCCTCCTCGAGCGCCACGTCGGTAAAGGCGACTTCGTGCAGATCGGTAAGGCCTACGGGTCGGTCGTCGACATCGGCCTGCGCGCGACGACGGTCGTCACCCGCGACGAGGTCACCATCATCGTCCCCAACAGCGAGCTGGTGAGCGGGCAGGTGGTCAACCACTCGGTCCCGTCGACGAACCTGCGCGTCTGGATCACCGTCGGGGTGGCCTACGGCAGCGACGTGCGGCTCGTCGAGCGCACCCTCCTCGCGGTCGCCACCGCCGAGCCCCTGGTGCTGCGCGATCCGCCGCCCGAGGTGCGCTTCGACGACTTCGGCGACTCGGCGCTCAAGTTCAGCCTGCTGGTCTGGACCGCCAACCCGCGCGACGACATGCGCATCTCGTCGAAGATCCACTTCGCCATCGAGGCTGCTTTCCGTCAAGTAAAAATTCAGATCCCCTTCCCGCAGCTCGAGGTGCACCTACAACGCGGAGGGACGCAGCCATGACTCCGACGGGACACGCGGAGCGCCTCTCGGCGCTCGACTCGGCCTTCCTCACCGTCGAGGGGCCGACCTCGCACATGCACGTCGGCGCGCTCGCCATCTTCGAGGGCGGCCCGCTCGTCGACGCGAGCGGCGCGGTCGACTTCGAGCGGCTGCGCGGCTTCCTGTCGGCGGCGATCGCCGCGCGCCCGCGCTACCGCCAGCGGCTCGCGCGCGTGCCGGGGCTCGGCCACCCGGTGTGGATCGACGACGCGCACTTCCACCTCGAGTTCCACGTGCGCCACACGCGCCTGCCGCTCCCGGGGGACGACCGGCAGCTCAAGCGGCTGGCGGGGCGCATCTTCTCCCAGCGCCTCGATCGCGATCACCCGCTCTGGGAGATGTGGGTCGTCGAGGGGCTGGCGCGCGGCGGCTTCGCGCTGGTCATCAAGATCCACCACTGCATGATCGACGGCATCGCGGGGGCCGACCTGCTCGCGTCGCTGCTGCGCCTCTCGCCGGAGGAGCGCCCGCCCGAGGGCGAGGTGCCGCCGCCGCGCCCGTCGCCGTCGCGCGCCGCGCTCCTTGGCGCGGAGGTGCGCCACCGCGCGCGCGGCCTCGCCGACGCTGCGCGCGTCTTCCGCGCCGCGATGAGCGCGCCCCGCCACGCCGCCGCGAGCCTGCGCGAGTCGGTGACCGGCGTCGTCCGGCTCTTCCGCCGCGGGCTCACGCCGGCCTCGCCGACGCCGCTCAACCCGCATCAGATCGGCGGCTTCCGTCGCTTCGACACCGCGCGCTTCGAGCTCGCGGCGCTGAAGGCGGCCCGCGATCGCCTCGGCGGCGGCACCGTGAACGACGTCGCGCTCGCCGTGGTCTCGGGCGCGCTGCGCCGCACCCTCCTCCGCCGCCGCGTCGACGTCGACGCGCTGCGCGACATCCGCGCGCTGGTGCCGGTGTCGATCCGCCCCGACGCCAGCCGCGGCGCGCTCGGCAACTTCGTCGCGCTGGTCTTCGCCAACCTCCCCGTCGACGTCGGCGATCCGCGCGCGCGCTACGCCAAGGTGCGCGAGAACACCGCCCGCCTGAAGGGCGAGTCGCACCAGGTGGAGTCGAGCGCGCTCCTCGAGCGCATCGCGGACGCGACGGCGGCGGTGGCGGTGTCGGGGGCGTTCTATCTGGCGGCGTGGCTGCGCGCGTTCAACTTCGTGGTCACCAACGTCCCGGGGCCGCCGGTGCCGCTCTATCTGGCGGGGGCGCGGCTCCTCGAGGTCTATCCGCTGGTGCCGCTGTTCCGGTCGCAGACGCTCGGGGTCGCGCTGATGAGCTACGCCGGGTCGCTGTTCGTGGGCATCAACGCCGACTGGCACGCGATGCCCGATCTGCACGAGTTCGAGCGCGACCTCGAGGAGTCCTTCGCCGAGCTGGCCGCTACTTCGCCGCTTTAGACGCGGGGGCGGCGCCCCCGGGCCCCCGCGCCTCGCTTCGCGAGTCTTTGAGCGCGTTCTCGACGGCCCACTTGAGCTCGGGATCGGCGGCGAGCTTGGCGATGACCTTCTTCTTCGACGGGTCGACCTCGACGAGCTTGGTCACGGCGAAGCTGCGCTGCTGCACGCCCTTCGTCATCACCAGCTTCTCGAGCAGCGCGACCGCCCTCTTCTTCTGCGCCGGCGTCGCCTTGGCGTGCTTGCCGACGTTGGCGAGCGCGTAGACGTAGACCGAGTCGTCGAGCGATTTGTTGTCAATCCGCGCCTGCGTCTTCGCCAGCACGTCGTCGACATTCGGGCACCAGGCGTCGCCCGACCCCGACGGACCGCCGCCGCCGCCCGTCACGAACCACGAGCTCTCGCTGTCGCGGGCGTTGTTGCCGCTCCACCCGCCCGAGAGGTGCCCGACGGCCTGCTTGCGGATCTCCTTGTCGGCGTTCTCGAGGTTGGCCGCCCAGACCCTGCACGCCTCGTCGCCGTGCTTGGCGAAGTGGACCGCGTAGCCCTGCACGCCGGCGAGGAGCAGCGTCGGATCCGTCGACGCCGCGAACGCCTTCACCGCCTCGTACGCCTGCGGCGCCGACCACCACGACGCCATCACCAGCTTCACGTCCTTCGACGTCGCCGGATCATCGAGCAGCTTGGCGAGGCGGTCGTTCTGGCCCGCCGACTCCCACATGCGCGTCGCGGCGTAGGCGAGCGACATGTCGATCGGCGACGGCGCCCGCTCCTTCTCGACGGCGTCGACGAGCCGCGCCGCCAGCGCCTTGTCGCTGAGGTAGGCGTGGCCGTAGTACGAGAGGCAGAGCTGCCCGAGGTAGCGCACCTTCACGTCGGCGTCCTCGAGGAGGTTCAGGCAGGTGGCGTCGATCTTCTCGAGCTTCGCCTCGCGAAACTCCTTCATCGGATCGTTGCACCCGTTGAACATCTCCTTGTCGGTCCACTTCGCGCCGCACTCGGCGAGGACCTTCTTGGCGAGCGCGACGAGCTTCGCGTCGTTCGACGGGTCGTCGAGCCCCTTGGCGTTGGGGTTGGCGGCGGGCTTGGCCGCCTCGGCGACGGCGGGCTTCGGCGGCTCCTTCTGCGAACAGCCGGCGAGCGCCAGCGCAGCGACGAGCGTGAGACCGGTAGAGCGCATGTCCTCCTCCTCCTCTTCTCTTCCTCAGTTGCGCAGCGAGATGAGCGGCGCGGGGATGCGGCCGCCGAGGCCGATGAAGTCGGCCGACGAGAAGCGCGAGACCGGCATGATCGACGCCTCGCCGAGGAGGCCGCCGAAGACGACGCGATCGCCGACGCCCTTGCCGGGGACGGGGATGATGCGGACCGCGGTGGTCTTGTTGTTGACGACGCCGATGGCGATCTCGTCGGCGATGATCGCCGAGAGGGTCTCGGCGCTGGTGTCGCCGGGGACGCAGACCATGTCGAGGCCGACCGAGCAGACCGCGGTCATCGCCTCGAGCTTCTCGATGGTCAGCGCGCCGACGGCGACCGCCTCGTCCATGCGCGAGTCCTCGCTCACCGGGATGAAGGCGCCGGAGAGGCCGCCGACGGACGAGCTGGCCATCACGCCGCCCTTCTTCACCGCGTCGGTGAGGAGCGCCAGCGCCGCCGTCGAGCCGGGCGCGCCGGCGCGCTCGAGGCCGAGCGCCTCGAGGATCTCGGCGACCGAGTCCCCGACGGCGGGCGTGGGCGCGAGCGAGAGGTCGACGATGCCGAAGCGCACGCCGCCGCCGATGCGCCGCACCACCTCGCGGCCGATGAGCTCGCCGGCGCGCGTGACCTTGAAGGCCATGCGCTTGACCGTCTCGGCGACGTCGCCGAGATCGACGCGGCGGCCGGACGCGCGCAGGCGCTTGATGGCGGACAGGACGACGCCGGGGCCGGAGACGCCGACGTTGATCACGCGGTCGCCCTCGCCGACGCCGTGGAGCGCGCCGGCGACGAAGGGGTTGTCGTCGGGGATGTTGGCGAAGACGACCAGCTTGGCGCAGCCGATGCCGCCGTCGGCGGCGGTGCGCTCGGCGGTGGCCTTGATGACGCGGCCCATGTGGGCGATGGCGTCGATGTTGATGCCGGCGCGCGTGGTGGCGACGTTGATCGACGAGCAGACGCGCTTGGTCGACGAGAGCGCCTCGGGGATCGAGTCGAGCAGCACGAGATCGCCGGGGGTGGCGCCCTTCTCGACGTGCGCCGAGAAGCCGGCGACGTAGTCGATGCCCAGCTCGGCGCCGGCGCGGTCGAGCGTCTCGGCGAGCGGCACGTAGCTGGGGGCGCGGGTGGGCTCGCCGACGAGCGCCATCGGCGTCACGCTGATGCGCTTGTTGGTGATGGGGACGCCGAAGGTGGTCTGGATTTCGCCGGCCACGTCGACGAGGCGCGCGGCCGAGCGGGTGATCTTCTCGTAGACGCGCGCGCAGGTGCGGCCCATGTCGTCGGTGGCGCAGTCGCGCAGCGAGATGCCCATGGTCACCGCGCGGATGTCGAGGTGCTCGGCCTCGATCATGCGCAGCGTCTCGCGCAGCTCGTCGGATTCGTAAATCATTGTCTATTTACCTCGGAACCCTGGGAGGGTTCCGAACCTCCCGCTCCGCGGACCGGCAAAGCCGGCTCCGCTCCGCGACAGAATCGCCGTTTCCACGCTTAGACCCGGTGCAGCGACGAGAGGACGTCCTCGTGCATGGTCATGCACTGGAGGCCGAGGCTGCCGACGGTCTCTTCGATCGAGGACTTGAACTCGGCGAACGACACGCCCAGGGTGGCGGTGTCGACGACGACGATCATGGTGAAGTAGTCGCCGACCAGCGTCTGCGAGATGTCGACGATGTCGCCGCCCAGCTCGAAGATGCGCGTGGTGACGCGGGCGACGATGCCCTTCTGGTTGCGGCCGGTGGTGGTGATGACGGCGCGTGTGCGCGAGCGGGAGCGCTCCTGCTCGAGGCACATTTGACAGAAATCGATGCCGGGGGCGACCTCTTCGCGCCCGACGGCGACGGCGGCCGGGCCGTCGGCGTTGGCGGCGGCGAGCGCCTCCACCGACTCGCGGATGACCGCCTCGAGGACCACCGGATCGGCGTCCGGCCCGAGGCGCGACACCACCCGCTGCGTGACCGCGCGGACCAGCGTCGGCGAGACGCCCCCGCCGCCTTCGGAGCGACGCAGCGTGACGCCGAGGCGACGCGCCTCCTCCTCGGCGAGCGGCGTGACCACCGCGTCGGACTGGAGCTCGATCGTGCCGCCCGCGCCCGCGGCGTGCACGTCGGTGTGGCTGACCACCTTCATCCGGCTGTTCTCCTCCGCGCGGCACTCTACCAAAACGGCCCCCGCGCCGGAGGCCAAGCCACACACGGCTCGTGCGCCTCCGCTACGCCCTCGCCGGTCTCACGCTGGTCCTGTCGTGCCGCCCCGCCCCCGTCGTCGTCGACGTCGAGCGCGCCGTGGCCGGCCTCACCATCTACCCGCGCGTGGGCGACGCCAGCGACGCGCAGCCGCAGCTCGCCGGGCCGGCGCTGGTGTTGATGGGCGGCGGCCCCGACGTCGACGACGCCTTCCGTTGGGCGCAGACGGTGATCGGCGGCGGCGACGTCGTCGTGCTGCGCGCCTCGGGCGACGACGGCTACGACGCCTACCTGGCGGGTCTGGCGCCGTTCCACTCGGTGCAGACGGTGAAGCTCGAGCCGCCCGCGTCGGCGGACGCGCTGGCGCAGGCGGCGGCGATCGTCGATCGCGCCGAGCTGGTCTTCTTCGCCGGCGGCGATCAGGCCGACTACGTGGCCTGGCGCGGCAGCCCGCTCGTCGCGGCGGTGCAGCGGGTGTGGGCGCGCGGCGGCGTCGTCGGCGGGACGAGCGCGGGGTGCGCGATCCTGGGGCAGCTGGTGTTCGACGACGTGGCGGCAGCGCTGGCCAACGTCTCCGTCGACGGGCTGCGCGCGCTCGGCGATCCCTGGGACGGGGCGATCTCGTTCAGCCGCGACCTCTTCGCGTTCCCGCCGCTCGCCGGGGTGATCACCGACACGCACTTCGCGACGCGCGATCGGATGGCGCGGCTGGCGGCGTTCGTGGCGCGGCTGCAGGCTGACGGCGCGGCGCCGTCGGTGCTGGGGCTCGGCGTCGACGAGGGGAACGCGCTGGTCGTCGAGGCGAACGGCGTGGCGACGCTGTTGCAGCAGCGCGCGGGCGAGGGCGGCGTCTGGGCGCTGGCGCTGACCTCACCGTCGGGCGCGACGCGCGGGCGGCCGCTCACGGTGAACGGCCTCGAGGTGACGCGGCTCGATCACGCGGGGCAGCAGCTCGACCTCGCCGCGCGCTGCGGCGGCGGCGCGCGCTACGCCATCAGCGTCGACGGGACGCGGCCGCTCACGCCCTACACGCCGCGCGATCCCTATGGCGCGAGCGGCCTGCCGACGCCCGCCTGCGCGCCGCCCATCCCGCCGACGCCCGTCGACGCGGGCACGACCGACACGTCGCCGGCGCCCCCCGCCGACGCCGGCCCGCGGCTGCCGCCCCCGTCGGACACGCCGCCGCCGAGGGCGCCCGCCGGCTGCTCGTTCACCGGCTTCTGACCGCGGCTATGCTGTCGGCATGTGCCGCAACATCCGCGTGCTCCACAACTTCGAGCCCCCGACGACGCCCGAGGAGATGCGCGCGGCCGCGCTCCAGTACGTCCGCAAGGTGAGCGGCCTCGCCAAGCCGCCGCTCGCCGACGCCGAGAGCTTCGCCCGCGCCGTCGACGAGGTGACCGCCGCCACCGAGCGCCTGCTGGCGTCGCTGACCTCGCGCGGGACGATCCGCACGCGCGAGGGCGAGCGCGAGAAGGCCCGCGCCCGCTGGCGCGATCGCGCGCGCTGAGCGCCTCTCGGCCGCTCAGGGCGGCAGCGGGCCGACGGCGGCGCGGCGGCGCGCACGATCGACGCGAGCCGCGCGCGCGCCTCGCCCGCCCTCGCAGCCACGCCCGCATCGACGAGGGCGTCGACGGCGCACTCGCACCCACCGTCGACGGCGGGCGCCGGGTCGGTGATGTCGATGGCCAGCCCGGTCTCGCCCGGCGGACCGTCGGGCACCTGCTTCGCGCGCGCGACCAGCGCCGCCGCGGCCGCGTCGCCGGCGTGCGGGTCGAGGCCGGCCGCCCAGCGCTCGCAGACCTCCAGCGCGGCGACGAGTGGCGCGTGCTCCTCTGCGAGGGAGGTCGCCACCGCGCGCGCGCACGGCGTCGTCGCGCGTCACCGTCGAGCCGCGCGACACCGGCGCCCCGCGGAGCCGCTCGACGAACGGCCGCCAGCGATCGAGGGCGGTCACGGCTCGAGCGGCCCCCGCTCCCACGCGATCTCGAGCGGCGCGCCGTCGGCGGGGAGGGTCACGCGGCGGAGCTTGCCTTCTCGATAGACAACAAACCACAGCGACGGATCGTCGAGCGGACGATCGAACGTCGCGGCGATGCGCGTCGGCCGCCCGTCGCGCACGTCGACGATGCGCACGCTCATCCCGTCGAGCTTCACCACGTCTCCGGCGGCGAAGGGGTGCGCGCGCGGCTCGCGGCAGAGGACCTCGTACGGCCCCTCCAGCATCGTCCCGCCATCGGCGATCTCCAGCTCCACCGTCGACGGCCCGGCGCGCCGCGCGCGGTGCGGGTGCGCCGCCATCGACAGCACCCACCAGGCGTCGTGCCGCGTGGCGCCCTGCGTCCCGGTGCGGATGAGGTCGACGTAGAGCGACGCCATGAGGTCCGAGGCCGCCAGCACGACGACCCGCGCGCTCGACGGCGGCAGCTCGCTCTCGCGCGCGATGCGCTCGCCGTCGCGGTAGAGCTTGCCGAACATCATTGTCGAGCCGACGGCGATGCCCGCCGGCCGCACCACCTCGACGAGGATGAGGAGCGGCACCGCGATCCGCCACGCCCACGCGCGCGAGGCCCGACGCGCGCGCCAGGCGTGGACGACGATGATCGCCACGACCGCCACCCCGCCGAGGCTGGGCATGAACAGGAGGCGGCTCCCCGGGAAGCCGCCCAGCGACGGGACGACCGAGAGGATCGCGCCCGCCCCCAGCCAGCCCACGTGGCGCGTCTCCTCGGCGGGGAGCGCCCGCACCGCACGCCGCGCGAGGAGCACCACCCCGACCAGCGTCACCGCGCCGATCACCGCCAGCAGCGTCACCACCTCCGGGCGCGACGCCGTCAGGTCGGCGTTCGGCCCGAAGAGGAACGACCCCGCCAGCACCAGCGCGCGCACTGGCGCGACCTTCAGGAAGGCGCCCGGCTGCGCGAAGGGGTCGAGGTAGCTCCCCGACGCCGCCGTCCCGTAGCCGACGAGTTTATAGATGACAACAAATCCGAGCAGGATCGCCGTCGCCGGCGCGAGCGCGAGGAGGCGCCGCCCGAGCGCGTCCTCGCGCCGCCGCCCGACGAGCTCGTAGGCGACGACGTAGGCGAGCGCGCCGAGCGTGGTCTCTCCGGCGAACAGCGCGACGGTGAAGGCGGCGATCGACAGCGCCCACCCGGCGCGCCAGCGCTCCTCGCGCGCGCGCACGTGGGCCCACAGCCCGAGGATCCCGAACAGCCCCGAGAGCGACGCGTGGCGGTTGGCGATCCAGGCCAGCGCCATCGTGTGCGAGTCGTTCAGCGCGTAGAGCGCGATCGCCAGCAGCGCCGCCCCGCGCCCGAGCAGCCGTCGGTAGAGCAGCGCCGCGACGACGCACAGCGCGATGTACCAGGCGACCGAGTGCAGGTGGTACCCGAGCGGCGCCGTCCCGAAGAGCGCCTGGTCGGCGTGGATGAGCAGCCCGGCGAGCGGCCGGAAGAAGGCCAGCTTCATCGTCGGCGCGGTCCACCAGGGGAAGGGGCCGCGATCGATGATGGCGTGGACGGTGGCCGGCGTCCCGTCGGTGAAGCGGTAGAGATCGAGGGTGTGCGGGAACGCCGGGAGCTTGCCGGCGGTGATCTGGATCAGCGTGTAGTCGTCGCAGAAGAAGCCGCAGCCGATGCTGGGGATGGCGACGACGAGCGCCGCGGCGACGGCGACGACCCACCACGCGCGCGGCGACCGCATTGCCTCAGGCGGGCTTGGTGACGGCGTAGCGGTCGACGATGGCGACGACGGCGGCGTCGATGGGGATCGACGGCGGCGTGCTCGGCGGCAAAAGCTCGCTCACCGCGACGCGCGCCGCGTGGCCGTAGGCGATGACCACATCCTCGCCGACGCCGGCGCCGAGGACGTCGGCGCACACCACACCGTCGTGCTCGGGGGCGCGCGCGACGCCCGCGGGCAGCGCGCCGGCCAGATCCTCCAGCGAGTAGGGGCGCACGAGGAGCAGCTTGAGCCCGCCGAGCTCGGGCCACTTCACCGTCGACCACACCGTGCCGATGACCTTGGCGAGGAACATCTTCTCAGCTCTCCTCTGGGAGATCGTCGCGCAGGAGCGCGATCGCCGCGTCGCACAGCACCGCGCGGTTGTCGGGGCCGGGCTGGATCACGTTGCGCCCGCCCGAGCCCGGCGCCACCAGCACCGCCTGCCCTTCGCGCGCGTCGAGGGTGTCGATGGCGATCATCACGCGGTCCTCGCCGTCGACGGAGACGAGCAGCAGCCGCCGCCCGACGAGGCCGGGCGCCTTCTTGGTCGCCCACACCTCCCCGATCACGCGCCCCGCGATCATCGCTGGTCTCCAACGGTGCGCAGCGGCCGCGCGCCGCGCTCCCCGACGGGCGCGAGCTCGACGCGATCGACGATCGCCATCACCGCGGCCTCGATCGGGAGGTTCACGAGCGCCTCGCCCCACGCCTGCGCCGCCGCGCGCCGCGCCGGATCGCCGACGCACACGACGACCTCTTCGCCGATGCCCGCGCCGACGGGATCGACCGCCACCAGGTGGCCGCACTCGTGGCTCGGCGCGTACCAGTAGCGCGGCGCGATGACGAGGAGCTTCCGCCCCTCGAGCGTCGCGTGCTTGCGCGTCGCCCAGACTTCGCCGACGACGCGTCCGAGGATCATGGGGAGACGCCGTCGACGATGGCGACCACGACGTCCTTCAGGGCCGCGGTCTCGCCGACGGTGAGGTCACGCACGCGCGAGCCGTGCGCGACGAGCACGCGATCCCCCGGCCCGGCGCCGAGGCGGTCGATGGCGACGACGCGGCCGCCGCCGGCGGTCTCGACCGTGAGCAGCTTCGCTCCGTCGAGACCGGCGGCGTGCCGCGCGCCCCAGGCCGCCCCGATGACCGTGCCGAGGGTCACGCGGGTGGGACCTAGGCGGCCTTCTTGGCCTTCTTCGACGCCGCCTGGAACAGGTCGTACAGCTTGCCCGTCGAGTAGGTCTTCAGCTTGGCGACGTAGGGCGCATCCTTCGCGCGCCCGAGCGCCTTCGCCGTCTCCTCGGCGAGCTTCTCGACCGAGCCGAACTTCGACTGGATGTCCGAACCGACCTCGAGGAGGCGGAGCAGCTTCTTGTTCGACGCCGCGAGGAGCCGCGACTTGAGGTCGTCCCCACCCTCGTCCGACTTGATCTTCCCCAGCACCGCGACGAGGCGGTCGACCAGCTTCTCCTTGCTCCCGTGCTCGTCCTTCTGACGAGCCAGGGGCGACTTCTTCGCGCTCATAGTGACTGCTCCCTTCGTTCCTTCGCTACGTTCCTGCGTTTCCGTCCAACAAAAAACCGCTTACTTCGAATTTGAATCGCCGAGCGACGGCGGCTTGAGCTGCAGCTTGCCGGCGGGCGCGGGCGACTCGGGCGCCGGCGACGGCGGCGGCGCCGTCTCCGTCGGCGGCGGCACCGCGACCGGCTCTCCGCCGCCACCACCACCGCCGATGCCGAGCTGGCTCCCGATCTGCCCCTTCACCGACTGCAAGAGCCCCCGCAGCCGGCTGACGAGGTCGTCGACCTGCGCCTGCGTGAAGTCGATCGTCACGAAGAACGTCGGCCCCTTGGCCTCGATCTTCACCTTGTCGAGGAACTGCCCCATCCCCGCCATCATGAACTGCGGGTGCTTGCGCGCGTCGGCGAGCTGCTGCGTCACCTTCTGCGAGAGCTGGTCCGCCTCGGCCTGCCCGGCGAGGTCGAACGCGAAGTGCGCCACCAGCCCCGTCGAGAAGTCCATCGACCCGAGCACCGCCTTCATCGTCGACGCCACGCTGAGCTGCGGATCCATCGACAGCCCCTGGCGCGTCGTCTCGCTGACGGTGCCGACGCCCCAGATGGCGTCCGAGGTCTTCACGCGCTTCACCAGCGCCATGAGCTCGGCGTTCTCCTTCGCCGTCGGCCCCGCCTCCTTCTTGCCCGCGGCGAGGTCGATGGCCTTCGTCACCCACTCCTTGCCGCCGAGGATGACCGTCTTCGAGTCGAGGAACGTCCCGTAGGCGCCGCCCGAGCGGGTATTCTGATAGACAGTTTTCCCGTTCACCTGCGTCGAGGTGATGTCGGCGTTGTCCTTGCGCGCCTGCTCGGTGGCGCAGGCGACCAGCTTCTTCTCGTCGAAGGTGCCGCGCAGGATCACCAGGAACTCGGCCTTGTCGTCGACGACGCCGGGGAAGGCGAGGAACAGCGAGTCGATCTGCTTCGCCGGGTCGAGCGCGCAGCGCTGCACGAAGTCGTCGTAGTCCTTCTTGATCGACGGGTCGCCGTCGCGGAAGTCGAGGAGCTTGCGCCACACGCCGGTGTTGCGCATGCGGGCGAAGCTCGCCGAAAAGACCCGCTCGGTCTCCTTCGGGGCGAGCTCGAGGTCCTCCTTCGAGAGCCCCCCGCCCTTGCCCTGGCAGCCCTGGCAACCCGCAGCCGAGACCGCGAGCCCGCCCACCGCGATCAACGCGGCGACGGCACCAGCGACGGAAAACGATCTGAGCTGACGGCGCATCTTGGGCGTGGCCTCCCGAACGAGACAGCGGGTTATAGAAAGCACCTCCGATGGTGTCAAGCACGCGTGCCGCTTGGCGGTTCTCGGCCGCACCGGTTGTGCTAGGGTGCGCCCCGCCGTGACCTGGGAGAGCCGACGCCTGCGGGGCGAGCGAGTCTACGTGAAGCTGACCCCGCGCGGGGAGCCGGCCGCCGGCCCCGACGGGCGCGTGGACATCGTCTACAAGCCGGGCGGCAAGGTGTACCGCGCCTCGGTGCGCAACCTCGAGGCCGAGGCCACCCCCGAGCGCATCACCGCCGCCGCCGCCGCGCCCGCGACGAGCGCCACCGCCCCCGCCGACGGAACCGGCGCCGCGCCCGCGCCCGCGGCCAACGCCGTCCACGTCTACACCGACGGCGCCTGCACCGGGAACCCCGGCCCGATGGGCGTCGGCGTGGTCATCCTCGACGGCAAGGAGCGGCGCGAGATCTCCGAGTACCTCGGCCACGGCACCAACAACATCGCCGAGCTCACCGCCATCCTCCGCGGCCTCGAGGCGGTCCCCACCGATCGCCCGGTCATCATCTACAGCGACTCGTCCTACGCCCTCGGCCTCCTCGGCAAGGGCTGGAAGGCGAAGGCCAACCAGGAGCTCGTCGCCGAGCTCCGCGGCGTCGCCTCCCGCTTCCGCTCGATCCGCTTCGTGAAGGTCGCCGGCCACTCGGGCGTCCCCGAGAACGAGCGCTGCGACGAGCTCGCGCGGCAGGCCATCTCGCGCCGTCGCTAGCACCCGCGAGCTCCGCCGTGAATCCGCACGTCGCGCTCATCTTCGTGACCTTCCTGTGGGGGACGACCTTCGTCGTCACCAAGCACGTCGTCGCCGAACTGGCGCCGCTGCCCTTCGCGACGGTGCGCTTCGGCCTCGCGGGCGCGCTGATGCTCGTCGGGACCTGGGGGCGCCTGCGCCGCCTGGCGACGCGGCGGACGATCTGGGACGGCGCCTTCCTCGGGGCGATGAACGCCGTCGGCCTCGCGCTCCAGATCTTCGGGCAGGCCTACACCACCGCGTCGAAGTCGGCCTTCATCACGTCGCTGAACACGCCGCTCACGCCGCTGGTGGCGTTTCTTGTCTATCAGCAACGCCCCTCGCGCCAGCGCCTGGCCGCGGTGGTGATCGCCTCCGTGGGGCTGTACCTCCTCACCTACCCGACGGGCGGGGCGGCCTGGAACCGCGGCGACCTCCTCACGCTGGGGTGCGCGGTCCTCTACTCCTTCATCATCGTCGAGATCGCGCGCCGCACGCCGCGCCACGACGCGCTCGTGCTGACGACGATGCAGGTGGTGACCTCGGCGGTGATGTTCGCGCTCATGTACGCCGCGGTGCAGGCGGCGCTGGCCATCGCGCCCGCGCGCGTCCCAGAGGTGCTGCTGCTCGAGGCGCGCGGCTTCGCGCCGTCGCCGCTCGCCTGGGCCGAGATCGTCTACATGGCGACGGTGTGCACGATCGTCACGTTCTCGCTGCAGACCTGGGCGATGGGCCGGATGAGCGCGACGGCGGCGGCGATCGTCTTCGCCCTCGAGCCGGTGTTCGCCACGGCGATGGCCGTCGTCTTCTGGGGCGCCGCCGAGTGGCCCGGGCCGCGCGGCGCGCTCGGAGCGGCGACGGTGATCGTGGCCGCGCTCCTCAGCGAGCTGCGCTTGCCTTTGTCACCGCGACGGTAGCTACTCGCCCCGATGCGTCAGTCGGTCGCCGGGGTCGTGCTGCTGCTGCTGTTCGCCTCGTCGGTCGCCCGCGCGCACGTCGGGTCGGTACCGGCGACGGCGACCTTCTCGTCGCCGGTCTCGCCGGTGGTCACGCAGGGCGCGAGCGGCCCCGCGCTGCAGCCCTTCACGCCGTCGACGGCGGACCAGTCGTTCCGCGTCGCCTGGTCGGACGGCGACATCGACCCGACGGGAAAGTTCGACTTCTACTACCTGCCCTATCAGCCGCACTACCAGGTGGGCGCCGCCTGGATCGAGCAGAACGCCACGCCGCTCAACGAGGTCGGGCAGGTGGGGACCGCGCCCGCCCGTCGCTGGGTCGCCTGCACCTGCAACGCCGACCTCGGCGTGAGCTGCCCCGACCTCGGCCCGCGCCCCTGCGACAACGAGCTCCTCTGGGACACCAGCGGGATCGCGCCGGGCGCCTACTTCATCATTGCTGTCAATCAAGATGACCCCTTCCTGACCTTCAGCCCCGCCGACGGGCCGGTGATCATCAGCCACGGCGGCACCGCGCCGCCCGCCGTCGTGGTCCTGCGCCCCGACGGGATGGGCACCTTCGACAAGAGCTACGACACGCGCTGGTTCGCCGTCGGCAAGGCGCCGCTCAAGTTCGACATCGCCTACGGCAAGAGCGGCTCGATGGGCGAGGTGTTCGGGCCGACGACGTCGCTGGGGAAGAGCGTCACACCGACGACGTTCCCCGACGGGACGTTCGGCTGGACCTGGGACATCTCGGCGCTGCTCGGGCCCAAGGCCTACTACTTCCAGGTGACCGTCACCGACGGCGATGGGCGCGTGGCCTACACCAACTCGCGCTACCAGCTGACGGTCTACCATCCGCCGGTGGCCGACGGCGGCGTCGACGCGGGCGCGGCGACGGGGGCCGATCTCGCCGTCGACGCCGGCGGGGGTGGCGGCGGGGGCGGTGGCTGCGCGGTGCCCGGCGCGGGGTCGCAGGCGCCCTTCGCCGCGGTGGCGGCGGGGCTGGTCGCGGCGGCGATCGCGCTCCTGGCGCGGCGGCGCGGCCGACGCTAGACAGGAATCATGCCCCACTCGATCGAAGAGGATCGCGCCGCCGTCGCGGCGCTGGTGCGCGGCTGGAGGCGCGTCGCCGTCCTCGGCATGAAGACCGAGGAGCAGGCCGACCAGCCGGCGTTCTACGTGCCGCAGTACCTCGCCGAGCAGGGCATCGAGGTCGTGCCGGTGCCGGTCTACTACCCCGAGGTCACGACGATCCTCGGGCGGCCGGTCTACCGGCGCGTGGCCGACGTGCCGCCGCCGCCCGTCGACGCGGTGATCGTCTTCCGCCGCTCGCGCGACCTCGCCGCGCACATCGACGATCTGCTCGCGGCGCGGCCGCGGGCCGTCTGGCTGCAGCTCGGCATCCGCGACGACGCCGTCGCCGAGCGCCTCGCCGCCGCCGGCATCACCGTCGTGCAGGATCGCTGCGCGATGGTCGAGCACCGCCGCGCCGGCCGCCCCGGATCGTAGGAGCGCGCTGCTCGTCGCTGGCGCGGTCAGGCGCGCTGGCAGCGGCGGCAGAAGAACGTCGAGCGGCCGCCCTGCGTGACGCGCGCGATGGGCTGCTTGCAGCGCGGGCAGGGGGCGCCCTCTTTTCCGTAGACAAGAAATGGGTCGGGCGCCCCCGCCTCCTCGACGTAGGTGATCTCGTCGGGCTCGTCCTCGATCGCCAGCGTGTAGGCGATCGAGTCGCGGATGCCGCGCGCCAGCGCCGTCCACTGCCGGGCCGTGAGCGTGTCGCAGGGCAGGCGTGGGTCGAGGCGCGCGCGCCACAGCGCCTCGGCCGCCTGGATGTTGCCGATGCCGGCGAGGCGCGTCTGATCGAGGAGCGCCTCCTTCACCGCGCGGCGCACCTCTCCGAAGCGCGCCCCGAGGAGCTTGCCGTCGACGCCGTCGACCAGCGGATCGGGCCCCAGCGCCGCGTAGGCGGGCGGCGGCGCGCCGTCGGAGGGGACGTAGATCAGGCGCCCGAAGAGGCGCGGATCGACGTAGCGCACCGACGCGCGCTCGGTCTCGAGGCGCGCGCGCTCCGAGCGCTCGGGCGGCGCGCCGCGCGGGCGCTTCACCCACTTGCCGGTCATCCCGAGGTGCGAAAAGAGCGCCGCGCCGTCGTCGAGGCCGAGGCGCAGCCACTTGCCGCGGCGATCGACCGCGCGCACGGTGCGCCCGTCGAGGCGCGCGGCCATCGTGCGCGCCGACGGGCTCTTCGGCTCGCCCGCCTCCGAGCGCACGACCCGCGTCGGCGCGATCGCCACCGCCACCAGCGCGCGTCCGCGCAGCCAGCGCCGGAGGGAGCGCGCGGCGATCTCGACCTCGGGGAGCTCGGGCACGCGCGCGCGGCGAGCGGTCAGCTACAGCGTGAGCTCGACGCGCTCGAGCCCCGCGTCGGCGTCGTCCTCGTCGTCGTCGGCCATCGCCGCGCACGAGCAGTGGCAGGCGCCGAAGGCGCTGCTGGCGACGCGCGCCGCGAGCGCCGCCATCACCAGCGCGAGCACCAGGAGGAGCAGCGCACGACGACCGCTCTCGTGAACGACGGGCGGCGACGACAGGCCGGAGGGATCGACGACCATGGACATAGAGTACCACTCCTTCCCGAAGTACGCCGCCCGGCGCGGTATCATCCCCTGGTGCGGCAGGTCCCCGACGTGCGCGCGCTGCTCGCCGATCTCCACGGCACCTTCGTGGTGCGACGGCGGCTCGTCTACTGCGCGGTGTCGCCGGCGCTGGTCAGCGCCATCGCCTGGGGGCACATCACCGACGAGGACGCCGCCGAGCTCTGCGAGATCCTCACCGCCGAGGAGCACGCCGAGCTGCGCCCGCACGCGTCGCTGGTGCAGTTCCAGCACCTCGAGAGCGTCGACGAGCTGGCGGTGCAGCGCATCGCCGCCTACATGCGCGCTCATCACGACCCGCAGGCGCGCCTGGTCACGCAGGAGGCGGTCGTGCGCCCCGACGGGGCGCTCGGAATGATGGTGGCCGGCTTCTACGACGTCGTCGCGCCGCCCTACCCGGTGCGGGTGGTCTCGACGGTGGCCGAGGGCCTTGGCTGGCTGGGGTTCGCGCCCGCGCAGGTCGCCGAGTGGAGCGCGGGGTTCGACGCGGCGCTGGCGACGGCGCGGCGCACCGACGACGTCGTCGTCGTGCTGCGCGATCTCCTGAGCCGCGAGCACGTCGGCCTCGACTCGGCCGAGGCGGCGCGGCGGCTGGGCGTGTCTGAGCGCACGCTCCAGCGACGGCTGCATGGGGCGGGGACGACCTTCCTGAGCGAGCTCCTGGCGGCGCGAGTGAGGGCTGCACAGAATCTGCTCATCCGCACCGACCTCGACGTGAAGGCGATCGCGCTGCAGGTGGGCGCGCCGTCACCGCAGAGCTTCAGCCAGCTCTTCCGTCAGCTCACCGGAGACACCCCGAGCGGCTGGCGCGCGCGCCATCGGCGCTGACGCGCGTCGCGGCGTCCGTTATGCTGGGCGTCATGCGACGAATCCTCCTCGGACTGTTCATTGCATCCCTCGGGTCCACTCTCGGCGCGTGCGCGACGACGAAGTCGAGCGCCGCCGTCACCGTGCAGGGCAACGACGTCGACGTGACGCTCCTCGCCGGTCGGTGGGAGGGAACCTACGAGGGCGTCGAGTCGGGCCGCAAGGGCAAGATCGAGTTCGAGCTGTCGGCCGGGTCACGCGTGGCCGAGGGCACTGTGGTCATGAACGCCTTCGAGGGGCCGATGAACGCCAAACCGCTCCCCATCAAGCTGATGGAGGCGCAGGGCAACCAGGTGACCGGCAAGCTCGAACCCTACACCGACCCGCAGTGCAACTGCAGCGTCGAGACGGAGTTCGTCGGGACGCGCAAGGGGCGCCACATCGACGGGACCTTCACCACGAAGGTGATGGACAAGACCCAGCACGGGAAGTGGGCCGTCGACCGCAAGTAGCGCGCGCGATTTTCTGCTTTACAGATTGTCCTTGTAGTCGTCGGCGACGGTGCGGTCGATCAGCGCCTCGATGCGCTGATCGATCTCGCGGCCGAACGACACCGTGAGCGGCGCCGGCCACGACGCCGGGTCCCAGAGCTGCGAGCGGAGCAGCGCCTTCGCGCAGTGGAAATAACAGCTCTCGACGGTGACGCGGATGGCGAGGAGCGCGGGCTTGTCGCGCGCCGCCAGCCGCGCGAGGAGCGCGGGGTCGCGCGTCAGGTGGGCGCGGCCGGTCACGCGCAGCGTCTCGCCGGTGCCGGGGCGCATGGCGAAGAGCGCGACGCGCGAGCCGGCAAGGATGTGGCCGAGCGCGATGGCGAGCTTGTTCCCGGTGCGCTCGGGGATCACCAGCGTGCGCTCGTCCTCGACGAGGACGAAGCCGGGCGCGTCGCCGCGCGGGGTGACCGACACCGCGCCGTCGGGGCCGGTGGTGCCGAGGACCACGAAGGGGCAGCCGGCGAGGAAGGCGCGCGCCTGCTCGCCGAGCGCGTCCTTGATCTTGGCGCGCGTCAGGCGGTGCGGCTCACCGACGATCGCGCGCAGCTCCTCGACGGTGGCGATGCGGTGCGGGTCGTCGGGCTCGCTCATCGCTCCAGTCTAGCCGACCGGCGCAGGCGGGCGTCGACGAGCGGGAAGAGGCTGAGGCCGAGGCCGAAGACGAGGTGGGCGGCCCAGCTCCAGAAGGCCGGGACCTCGGCCGCCCAGAGGTCACGTCCGTGCAGGGCGCGCATGATGGGGCCCATCAGGAGGTTGACGTCGACGATCTGGCTGAGCAGGCCCACCGCAGCGCCGATCGCGACGAGACCCGGACCGCGACGCACGTCGGTGGCGTGGACGGCGAGCCCGAAGACGATCGACCAGAAGAGCGCCGGGCCGAGCTGGTGCAGGACGAGCCCCGTCAGGAAGGCGCCGAGGTGGAACCCCTGCAGGGCGGCGTCGCCGAACACGAGCGAGCCGATCACCTGCACCGGGTAGAGCGGGCCGTGGCCGAGGAACAGCGTGAAGACGAGCATCACGACGACAGCCATGATGAGGCCTGAGAGCTGTCCGGTGACGATCGCGGAGACCAGGTCGTCGGACGTGAGGCGCGTGGTGGGGCGGACGAGACGACGGACGTCGCGGCTTTCATCGAGAACCTCCTTCGCGAATTCGACGTGCCTGACCGCGCGGAGGTTACTGTCTATCGGATATTGAGCGGGGTGCCGACGCGGCTCCAGGCGTAGAGGCGCTCGGCGTCGGCGGGGGAGAGGTTGACGCAGCCGTGGCTGGCGGGGTGGCCGAAGCGCGCGTGCCAGAGCGTGCCGTGGAGCGCCTTCGAGCCCTCGAACACCTGGACGTGGGGGACGGCCTCGTAGGCGTAGGGCACGACCCCGGTGTGCTCGTGGTTGTCCATGTCCATCGTGGGGAGCTTGGCCTTGATGCGGAAGAGGCCGCGCGGCGTCGCGATCGCGGAGCCGGGGGTGCCGACGCCCGTCGAGACCAGCGTAGCGAAGACGGCGCGGTCGCCTTCGTAGGCGACGAGCGTGTTGGTGGCGAGCTCGAGGTCGATCCAGCGCTCGTCGGCGGCGACGCCCTCGGGGCGCGCGACGCGGCGCGGGCGCGCCAGCGCCCGGATCGGGAGGAGGCCGCGATCGGTGCGCACGCGTCCGGCGTCACCCTCGGCGAGGACGCGCACGCGGGTGAGCGGCGGCGCGCCGGCGCCGGGCGCGATGATCCAGGCGACGTCGAGCGCACCGTCGGAGAGCGCCGCGCCGGCGAACGGCGACGGGCGCGCGGGGACCAGCCGATCCATCGCCACCCAGTGGCCGCGCGCGCTGCGGCCGCGGAGCTGCCCGCCGACGACGCGCTGCTCGACGATCGACAGCCCGAAGCCGGCCCCGAGGTCGATCGGCGCCGCGCCGAGCGTGCGCGCCCCGCCCGCCGCCACCAGGTAGTACCCGGCGCCGCCGACGGGGGCGGGGGCCGGCGCGTCGGCGCCGCTGCAGGCGGACATCGCGATAGACAACAATGCGGCGGCGACGGCCCTCACGGCGCCACCTCGACCCGCAGCTCGCGCGCGTCGGTGCGGCTGCGGTCGTCGATCGCGCGCACGACGTAGGTCCCGGGGCGCGGCTCGTAGAAGAGGGTCTCGCCGCTCTTGGCCTTACCGATGTACTCCTGGTTGACGAACCAGTGCAGCTCGCGCGCGTCGCCGTCGGTGATCGCCGAGAGCGCGATGCGCCCGCTGTCGGGCCGCCCCGGCCGCAGCGTGTAGGTCACCCCGCGGAGCGGCGAGGTGATCTTGGGCGGCGCGCCGGCCCCGGTGTCGTCGACGTCGTCGCACCCCGGCGCCGGCGGCGGGAGCGCGCGCCGCGGCAGGCCCGCCTGCGCGAACAGCTTGGCGAGATCGCTCGGCCACACCTCGAACACCTCGGTGTGCGTCGGCCCCGTCGTCGCCGCGCAGGCGCGCCGCCCCGATTTGTCGTCAATCACGATCGCGCGGTGCACGTCGCAGGGCGCGATCGGCGAGCGCCCCGGCAGGAACCAGGTGGGCTTGGTCCGATGGCAGTGCGGCGTCGGCAGCTGCCCCGACACCGCGCAGACATGGACGCGGCGCAGCCCCTTCGGCGGCCTGCGCGCGTCGTCGTCGGCCGCCAGCGACGGGTCGGCCGCCACCAGCGAGTCGACGATCTCGAAGAAGAGCGGCGCCGCGGCCTGCACGCCGACGAAGGCCGGGTTCCCCTCGCCATCGAAGTTCCCCACCCACACCGCGAGCACGTAGCGGCCGACGATCCCCACCGCCCAGGCGTCGCGGAAGCCCCACGAGGTCCCGGTCTTCCACGCGGCGACGACGCGCTGCTCGTCGAGCGCCCGGCTGCGATCGGGGCGCGGGTTGTCGCGCAGCATGTCGATGGTGACGTAGCTCGCCTCCTCCGAGAGCAGCCGCACCCCGTCGCCGGAGGCCACCACCGCGTCGCCCGCGCGGTGGCGCAGCGGCCGCCACACGCCGCCCGCGCCGAGCGCGCCGTAGAGCGCCACCAGCTCCTCCATCGTCACCTCGGCGGCGCCGAGCGCGATCCCGAGGCCGTAGCGCGACTCCTCGGCGAGGCGCGACACGCCGCCCTGCTGGAGGAGCTCGTACACGCTCGGTTGGTTGAGCTTGCCCGCCAGCGTCACCGCCGGGACGTTGCGGCTGCGCACCAGCGCCTCGCGCGCCGGGATCGGCCCGGCGAACTTCCCGTCGAAGTTCTCGGGGCTGTAGGCGCCGAAGCTGGCCGGCGCGTCCTTCAGCGTCGTCTCGGGATGGATGACGCCCTGGTCGATCGCCAGCGCGTAGACGAACGGCTTCAGCGCCGACCCCGGCGACCGCTTGGCGAGCGCGCCGTTCACCTGCCCGTCGATGTCCCCGTCGAACCAGTCGACGCTGCCGAGCTGCGCCTTCACGTCCATCGTGCGCCAGTCGACCAGCATCGCCACCGTGTTGCGGATCCCGATCCGGCGCTGGCGCGCGACGTACGCCTTGGCGTGGCGCTCGAGGAGGCGCTGCAGCTTGAGGTCGAGCGTGGTGCGAATTTCTGCTGGACGCTTATCCCCCGGGGAGGCCAGCACCGCGTCGACGAAGTGCGGCGCGTGGAACGGCAGCGCCCCCTGCGGACGAATTCCGACCGGAATGCGGAGGAGCGCCGCCTCGCGCTCGTGCTCGGGGTGCGCCGCGAGCCACGTCGCGACCAGCTGCGACCGCGCGCGCGCCAGCGCCACGCCCTCGTTCGCCTCGGCGCCCGTCGACGCCGGAGCCCCGCGCCGCGTCGGGTTCTGCGGGATCACCGCCAGCGTCAGCGCCTCCGTCAGCGTGAGCGACGCCGGCGGCTTGCCGAAGAGGATCAGGCTCGCCGCGCCGACGCCCTCGACGTTGCCGCCGTACGGCGCCGAGTTCAGGTAGGCCTCGAGGATCTCGTCCTTCGAGTACTGCAGCTCGAGCTGCAGCGCGCGCGCCATCTGCACCAGCTTTCCGCCGATCGAGCGCGTGTCGAGCCGCCACAGGCGCCGCGCGAGCTGCATCGTCACCGTCGATCCGCCCACGCGCCGCCCGCCGCCGCCGTAGGTCATCCGGATGGCGCGCCCGATGGCGATCGGGTTCACCCCCGGATGGAACGCGAACCAGCGATCCTCGTACCGCAGCACCGCCTCCACGAGCTGCGGCGAGATGCGCTGAAGCGGCGTCCACAGCCGATACTGCTCGTCGGGCGCCAGCGTCAGCCGCAAGAGCCGCCCCTCGCCGTCGTACACCGCCGTCGAGGTCCCGAACCGCTCCCGGAGCGGCGGTCGGGGCACGCACCACACGACGATCCGCAGCACGGCGTACGCGGCCAACAACCACCCGAGCCGCCGCCGCCACCGTCGCGTCCGAGAACCCCTTCCCCTTCCCGTTCCCGTTCCCGTTCCCGATTTTCCGCTCTCCTCTTCGGGAACGGGAACGGGAACGGGAACGGGAGCGGGAGCGGACATCAGATCACGCTGTTCGATTTAACGCTTGACGACTTTGATCGTCCCGCCCGTGCCGCGCGAGAGCACGCTGCGGTCGTACAGCGACTCCGCGAGGATCGGCGGAATCTTGTACGTCCCGACGTTGGTCGCCTTCACCGCGTACACCAGCTCCTTCACCTCGCCGGTGGCGCTGCCGTAGAAGACCACGCGGTCCTCGCGCACGTCGCCGTACGCGAGCTCGAACGTCGACCCGTCCATGGTGATCGGCAGCGAGAAGCTGCCCGCCCCCGCTCCGCCCGACTCCTCGCCCTCCTCCGACGACGACGCGCGCCGCCCCGGGATCGAGTCGCCCGCGCCCTCGACGTCCTCCCCGCCGCCCTCGTCCCCCTCGGCGTGCTCCCCGTCGCCGTCGCCGCCGCCCTCCCCGTCCGCGCTGTCCTCGTTGCGGCTCTTCTTCGCGCGCTCCTGCATCACGACCTCGAAGCCGCCCGGCAGGAGGTCGACGATCGCCACGTTCGGGATCCACCCCTTCCCCAGCGACCGCACCTTCACGTGCACCTGGATCTCGTCGCCGAGCGCCACCTGCGCCACCGCCTTGCCCTGCGCGTCGGTGTACTCGCGGAAGACCTCGATCTTCTGCGCGATGGCCTTCTCCGGCACCTCGAGATCGAACCCGCGCTGCGACACCAGCCAGTAGCCGCCGAACGCCCCCGACGCGGAGAACACCAGCTGCGACGCCTGATCGCTGAACGCCACCGTCGGCAGGAGGCCCGCCGGCAGCTCGATCCCCTGCTTCGCGCCGCCGCCGACCACCTGCGCGATCCCCAGCGCGCCCTCCGTCGACTGCTGCGCCGCGCGCCCATACGCCTGCAGCGCGAGGATCGTGTAGGCCGAGCTGAAGGTGTTGTACGCCCCCTTGAAGATCGGCTCGACCAGCGCGTTCAGCTGCGCCTGCGGCAGCGCCGACGCCAGCTCCGGCGCGTGCCGCGCCCACAGATAGAGAAGCTGCGCGTCGCGCGCGAGCGGGTCGTAGTAGTACGCGTACTCGACGCTGGCGTCGGCGCCGAGCTTCGGCTCGGCGAGCATCGCCTTGCCCGCGCGATCCTGCTTGAGCAGCACCAGCGTCGCGCCGAGGTAGGCCGCCGCCAGATCCGTCCGCCAGGTCTTCTTGTGGTTGGCCTCGAGGTGCTTCTGCAGCGCCGCCGCGTAGCGCGTCGTCACCATCCCGCTGCGCGTGAGCACGTAGGTCGCGTAGGCCGACACGCGCGTCTCGGCGATGGAGCTCCCCTCGTCGCTGGCGATGGCCTGCAGCGACCCGAGCGCCGCCTTCAGCATGTCCGCCGGGATCGGATACCCGCGCTCCTTCGCCTCGAGCAGCGCGTGCGTCGCGTACACCGTCGAGAGCTTGTCGACGTGCGGGTTCGCCGCCCACTGCCCGAAGGCGCCGTCCTCGTTCTGCCGCGTGCGGAGCAGCGCCACCCAGCGCGCCACCGCGTCGCGCGACGTCGCCCCGTCGAAGCCGAACTCCGACTTGCCCGGCGTCCCCTTCTCCGGCGCGAGCACGATCGCCGGCACCGCCTGCGACGTCACCTGCTCGGTGCAGCCGTGCGGGAACTTCTCGAGGTACCCGACGAGCCCGTGCGTGAGCCCGAGCGGCAGGTGCGAGATGCCCGCCTGCAGCGTCCGATATTCGCTATACAACTTTCGCGGCACCGGCACCTTCACCTCGCCGTCCTTCAGGTGCCCGGCCTGGAACGTCACGGTGTAGGGCACCGCCGGCCGCACGCTCACGTCGGTCGTCAGGTGCGCCGACTTCCCATTCATCGACGCCGTGAACTTCAGCGACGCCGACCCGAGCGCCTTCGTCGCCCGCAGGGTGAAGCTCCCGGTCCCCTCGCGCAGCTCGGCCGCCTTCACCTTGATCGTCGACGGCCCGACGATCTCGACGCCCCTGTCCACCTTCAGCGCGACGTCGACCTCGGCGGCCGCGCCCGACCCGCTCACGTTGTTGGCGATCGTCACCGGCACCTCGACCTCGTCGCCGGGCGCCAGCACGAGCGGCGCGTTCGGCGAGATCACGAAGTCGCCGCGCACGATCGATTTCTTGTCGAACGTCCCCACCGCGTCGGGGGCCACCGCCACCGCCATCACCCGCAGCGTCCCGTTCCAGTAGTCGGGGACGTCGTAGACCAGCTCCTTCTCCTTCGGCCCGGCGTCGATCACCCCCGACCAGTAGGCGACCGGCTTCTGCGCCTTGCGCTTGAACGGATTCAGGTTGGCCCCGATCGCCGCCGCGCCCTCGTCGTCGCCGCCCGGCTGGAGCGCCGCCTGGAAGCGCGCGAACTCCGGCAGGATGAGGTCGAGGATCTGCGCGGTGCGCACCTGCAGCGCGCGCTTCTGGAAGAAGTAGGCCAGCGGATCGGGCTGCTTGTAGTCGGCCACGCGCAGGATGCCCTCGTCGACGGCGAAGACCACGATCTTCGACGGGCGGTCGGTCGACACGCGCATCTTGAAGGGCTCGCCCGGCTTGGCCAGATCGGGCGTCGTGATCGACACCTTCGCGTTCCGCTTGGCGCGGCTCACGCTGAAGGGCACCACGCCATACGACAGCGGGCTCATAAAGACCTCGTCGCTGCCGGCGTCGCGAACGAACGCCACCGAGACGTAGCCGTCACCCTCGAACCCCTCGGGCAGCGGGATCGACTCCACCGCCGACGTCGTCGAGGTCTTGAACCACTTCCAGGCGTAGACGCGCTCGCGCTCGATGGTGATGAGCCCGGCGCCGGTGTAGGGCGCCTTGATGTTCATCTCGATCGCCTCGCCCGCCTCGACGTCGCGCTTCTTGAGCGCGATCTCGAGCTCGGCGTTCTTCTCCAGCGAGCGATCGAGGTTGCCCACGCCAGCGACGGTGTAGTCGATCTGCTGCAGCGTCTCGTTCGACGTCGCGCCGCGCACGAAGAGGGCGAACCGCCCCGGCTTCCCCGTCGGCAGCGCCACCTTGGTCCCGCCCGCCTCGATCCCCAGCGCCTTCTCGCTGACGGTGACCTCGCGCTCCTTCGACTCGTACTTGTAGGTGCCGTTGTCCTGCCGCACCAACACCGAGACGTGCTTGAGCTCGACGAGGACCTGCTTGAGATCCTTGACCGCCGTCTTCTTCCCCGTCGGGTCGACGGCGATCAGCGACACCTCGTGCGACGACCCCTTCGGCAGGTAGTTGAGGTCCCCGTCGGCCTTGTAGCCGACGACGAACGGCAGCGGCGACACGACGGCCTGCGCCTCGGCGCTGACGCTGCGCCCGCCGTCCGCCTCGTACCCCTCGGCCAGGAGCGTCAGGCGATACGTCGCCGCCGCGAAGCGCTCGAGCTTGAGGTCGAGCTCGGCCGTCCCGTCGGCACCGGTCACCGAGTCTGCCAGCGCGTCGGTGAAGGTGTCCTTGGCCCGCTTCGGATCGAAGAAGCGATAGTCGCGGTACTTCGAGAACGACGGCATCCCCGGCGTCAGCGTGAGCTGCGCGCGCACCTTGCGGTCGGCGGCCGGCGTCCCGAACAGGTTCGCCAGCGTCACCCGCCCCTTCAGCTTGTCGGGCGAGACCCACCCCTCGGGATTTTCGCTAGACAGCCGCACCGCGATCTTCATCCGATCGGGGACGAACTCGCGCACGCGCACCGTCGTCGACCCGAGCAGCGCCGAGGCCTCGCCGTCCTTCACCACGTGCAGCGAGATGGTGTACGTCCCCGTCGGCGCCACGTCCGGCGTCGTGTGGCGCAGCTCCTCGAAGCCGGCCGCGCCGAGCTTGATGCGCTCCTTCCGCACGACGAGCCCGCGCGGGTCGGTGACGCTCACTTGCAGCGGCGCCCCCGAGACCTTCTCGCGCCAGTCCTTGGCGCGCACGATCATGCCGACGCGGATCTCCTCGCCCGGCCGATAGAGCCCGCGATCGCTGAACAGGTACGCCGAGAGCCCCTTCGCCTCCACCGCCCCGTCGGAGAGCCCGCCCACGTCGAAGCGCGAGAAGTTGAGGTTGCGGTCCGATTTATTGATAGGCAAATACGACGCGTCCTTGCCGCGCGTCGCCACGTACAGCGTCGCCGTCCGCTCGCGCTCGAGGTCGCGGAAGCTCGGGAACTTCACGTGCCCGGCCGAGTCCGTCGTCTCGCTGAAGACCGGCATCCCGTTCTTCCCCAGCACCTGCACGCGCGCGCCCGCGACGGGGTCGCCGCTCAGGATCGAGGCCACGAAGACGTCGTGCGTCCCGTCGGCCGACTCCTTGGCGACGATGCCGAGGTCGGTCGCCAGGATGAGCCGCTGATCGCGCTCGCCCATCGGGTAGCGCCCGTTCGGATCCCACGACTCCACCTTGAGGAGGAAGACGCCGCGTTTGCCACCGCCAGCGTCAGACAGATATTTCCCCAGGTCGAGCGCCTCGTACATCGGCTGCCCCGGACGCGCGGCGTTGATCGGCCGGATCTCGCTGAAGCGCTCGACGAGGTTGTCCTCGTTGAGCCCGTAATAGAACGACGGGTGGCCGAACGATCCCGACGCCTGCCCGAACAGGTGATGCGCCTGCTCCGGCAGCACGCGCCCGATCTCGAAGCGCACCGCCGGGACGTCGCGCAGGAAGGCCGTCACGCGCCGCTCGCCCGAGAGCGCGACCAGCGATCCCTCGCCGAGCAGCTTCACCTGCCGCGGGAAGACCGGCACCTCCGCCGTCCCCGTCCAGCTCTCGCCGAGGAGATAGCCGCCGTACGCCGTCAGCCCCTTCTTCACCTCGACGTGGACCCAGCGGCGCGCCTCGCCCTTCATGCGGAACGAGTGGATCGTCGCCACCTCGCGCTCGGCCGGGATCGCCACGAGCTGGATCGGCGTCCCCTCCTTCACCTGCTCGTCCCCGATCTGATCCGCCGAGTACCAGCGGTGCCAGCGGTTGGCCTTCTTCTCGTCGTCGTCGGCGAACTTCGGCAAGAGCGTCGCCTTGAGGTGCTTCCTGATCTCGCCCTCGGACACGCCGGCCGTCGTCTCGACGACGAGCACGTGCTCGGGCTCCATCTTCTCGTTGTCGACGACGATCACCCGCGCCGACTGGATCTTGAGGAAGTTGAACAGGCCCGGCACCGCGACGGTGGCTTCGGCCTTCTCCTTCGTCCCCGGGCCGCCGCGCGCCGCCTTCACGCCCGACGCCAGCGTCACGCGCATGGTCGCGTCGCGCTGCGGGATGGCCACCGGCGTCGAGTGCACGAACGCCTGCGTCTTCCATTTGTCGTAGGTGACCTTGAACGCGTAGTCCTTCGGCGCGTCCTCTTTGTGGCTGGGCTCGAGCTTGAGCGTGAGGCTCTTCTCGAAGAGCGCCGTGTCGACGGGGTGCGAGAAGGCGAAGGTGACCACCACCTTCTTCAGCGTCGGGTCGGTCGGGTCCTGGTTGAACTCGGACGACTGCACGTCGGCGGTGAAGGGCGCGGTGTGCGTCGTGACCTTGAACGTGGCCAGCCGGATCTGCGGCGCGACCAGATCCTTTTTCGCGAGACGGATTGTCAGCTCTTCGCCGACGGGCCAGTCGGCCTTGGGGCGAAACTCGAGCTGGCGATCGTTGGCCCAGCGCCAGGTGCCGTCGATCTTGGGCGACAGCTCGACGCCGGTGGTGACGGTCTTGCCGACCATCTTGAGCGGCGCCGCCGAGCGGCTGAACTCGAGGATGAGCGCGTGCGGCTTCTCGTTGTCCTGCACGCGCGTCGCCGCCGGGGCGATCACCGACACCTCGGTCTCGACGGGCTTCGGCCGCGCCTTCCACCAGCGCACGCCGTAGACGCCACCGACGGAGAGCGCCGCGACGCCGACGAGCACGCCGGCCGCCGCCCCCTTGTGCCCGCGCGCCCACCCGCCGGCGCGCGCGCCGCCGCGCCCGATCGCGCGCAGCCAGCCCGGCGCCTGCCAGCGCCCGAACACCGCGACCAGCACCGCACCGACGGCGCCGACCGCGCGCGCCACCCCCGACCGCTTCTCGTTGTCCGTCATTGTCGTCTCGCTCCGCGTCGCGCGACCCCGCGCGCCAACGCTGCGCCGACGCGACTCGCTTCAGTCGCGCGGTGTCGCGCCGCTCCGCTGGTCATGGATCGCTCCCCGTCGCAGCGTAGTACGCCGCGACCCGCGGAAGCTACCGACCGGCTATGACATCCTCAGTGAGCGATTAGCGGCAGGCGAGGTACCGCCCCTGGAAGCGGCACTCGAACAGGACCGGCGTCTCGTCGCCGACGTCGACGATGTCGACGGCGATGCGGTCCGCGAGCGGCGGGCCGACGCGCACGTCGACGACGACGGGCTCGACCGCGCATGGCGTCGCGCGCCAGAGCAGCCCGACGGCGAGCGAGAGGCTCAACACCCCGGCGGCGATGACGCCGCGCAACGAAGGCGGTCCGACGACAGGCCACGCCATACAGTCATCTTACGCCGCCCGAAGAAGAATCTCACCCGAAATCGGGCTACGCGGCGTGGAGACGGCCCTCGCGCTGCACGTCGGACGCGACGTCGCGCAGGGTCGCGAAGCGATACTCGAGCGCGAGCCGATCGAGGGTCGCCTCGAGCGCGCGCCGCTTCTCGACGAGCGACACGCGCAGATCGGGCTGCTTCGCCACCAGCGCCGCCGGGATGCCGTCCTCGTCGGCGCCCACCAGATCGATGCCGTGCAGCTCGAGGTTGAAGAAGGGGCGCGCGCGCATCGACTCGAGGAGGCGCGCCCGCACCGCCGTCGGCGCGAGCAGCAGCGACGTCCCGATCGCCGGCAGCCGCAGCCGCGGCGACACCGAGATTGGCAGCTCGACGACGGGCGACTGCCCGCGGCGGAAGGGCGAGCGCCCCGGCCGGTAGGGCTCGGTCGGCGCGAGCAGCGAGCGCGGATCGACGAGCACCGAGCCGCTGCGCTTGCCCATGATCCCCATCGCCGCCAGCACGCCCGCCTTGGCGACGTAGTAGGGCCACGACGGGAACAGCGACGAGTCGTAGCGATAGCCCTTCTCGGCGAGCACCGCCAGGAGCGCGTCGCTCATGTCGTAGCCGGGGGCGCGGAACCCGACGGGCGGGACGCCCGCGACCTCGGTGATCGCCTCGTGCGCCTGCCCGACCTCGCGCTCGATCTCGGGGCGCGACAGCCGCGCCAGCGAGTAGGGGTGCGTGTGGCTGTGGTTGCCGAGCTCGTGCCCGGCGCGCGCCGCCGCCGCGAGGCGCCCGCGCCCGGCGGCGTCCGACTGCACGTCGGCACCGACGACGAAGTAGGTGGCGTGGATGGAGTGCGTGCGCTTCTCGAACAGCTCGAGGAAGCGCGGCAGCGCGCGGCGCAGGACCACGTCGCGCAGCGCCGCCGGCGGCTCACCGAGGCCGTGGATCCGGTAGTAGCAGGCGATCGGATCGAGGTCGATCGAGACCGCGCAGACCCGCATGCTACTTCCCGACGCCGATGACGCCGCAGGCGATGCGGTTGCCGGCGTTCCCCGTCGGCTGCGTCGTGAAGTCGTCGACGCCGCCGTGGACGACGACGGCCTTGTTGGTGATGTCGTTGAAGACCCCGCCCCCGATGATCCACTTGTTGGTGGTCATCTTCAGCGTCCCCTTCCCGTCGGCGCCGACGGTGATGTTGCCGATGTCGCCCAGGTGGTGCGCGCCGGCGCCCCACTTGCCGTGCGCCGAGGGCGGCGTCGTCGGGTTCCAGTGGCCGCCCGCGTTCTTCGCCTCGGGGTCACTGCAGTCGCCCTTCTCGTGGATGTGGAGCGCGTGCTCGCCCGGCGTCGCGCCGCTGAGCTCCACGACCAGGGTCACCTTGCCGCGATCCTCGGTGAAGGTCGCGGTCCCGGTCGCCTTCGAGCCGCTCTTCGCCTCGAGGTTGGCCACCGAGGTCTTCGGCTTCACCGCGGCCGACCGCGCGCCCGCCACACCCGCCACCCCGACCACCATCGCACCGACGAGAACGAACCGACGCATGCGCTCCTCCTTTAGCCCTGGACGCGGATCATGTAGGTCAGCCGCGCGATGTCCTTCAGCACCTTGGGCACGCGCTTCAAGAGCTTCACCGACGGCGGCCGCTTCTCGACGATGCGCACGGGGATCTCGCGCACGCGCTTGCCGTCGCGCTCGGCGCGGATGACGAACTCCGACGCGAAGAGGTCGCGCGTCAGCATGCAGCGCTCGACGGTGTCGTGCAGCCGGTCGCGCTGGAACGCCTTCAGGCCGTGGGTGTCGGTGCCGTGGAAGCCGACGAGGACGCGCAGCATCCCGTTGATCACCAGCGTCGCCGCGTGGCGCATGAGCGGCCGCTTGTCCTCGGCCCCCTGCATGACCTTCGAGCCGACGACGAGGTCGGCGTCGTCGCGCTCGAGGATGGCCACCGCGCGCTGGTAGAAGTCGACGTCGCAGAGGTCGATCTCGTCGCAGATCACGATGCGCCCGCGCGCGCGGAGGATGCCCTCCTTGAGCGCGCGGCCGTAGTTGGGCGCGCCGAGCGAGCGGATCGAGACGCGCGGGTAGCGCGCCGAGAGCTCCTCGCCGATGGCGACGGTGCGATCCGACGAGCCGTTCTCGGCGAGGAGGATCTCGTAGTCCCAGCCGAGGTCGTCGAGCCGCGACACGAGATCGACGACCGAGGCGTGGAGGATCCCCTCCTCGTTGTAGACGGGGATGACGATGGAGACGCGGGGATCGCTGCTCATGATGCGCTCAGTTTCTCGGCGACTTCTCGTCCAGCAAGAATGCAGTCTTCCATGGCGTTGTAGGTCCACGACCCGTAGCGGCCACGCGGGTAGATGTGGTTCCCCTCGAGCCAGGCGGTGATCGTGGCCACCGACTTGTAATAGTGGTCGTCGAAGACGACGTAGGCGTACTTCAGTTCCTTCAACTCCGCGAACAGGACGTCGTCGCGCGAGTCGATGGCCTTGGCGGCGGCGAGGGCGTCGGCGACGTCGGGCAGGATGGCGTCGAGCTTGGGCATCGGGCCGCGATCCGACAGCTCGACGTAGAGCGAGCCGCGGCCGGGCGGGGCCATCTTGGGGACGGCGTTGGTGTAGATGCCGACGCGGTAGAAGGGGTACTTCTCCTCGGGGACGTAGATCCAGTGGAAGTCCGCCGACGGAGAGCGCTTGGTGGCGACGTTCAGGTAGCGGACCGCGGTGCAGCGCAGGCGGGCCGCCGCCTCCTCGACCTCGCGCGGGACGCCGACCATCCGCTTGATGAGCTCGGGCATCGGGATCGAGGCCACCATCGCCGACCAGCGGACGGTCTCGCCGCCGACGACCATGGTGCGCGCGGCGACGTCGATCGACTCCGGCTGCGACGAGAGCGCGATGCGCCCGCGCGACTGGTCGATGCCGTCGGCGAGCGCGCGCGTCATCGTCTCGATGCCGCCCTCCTCGGGGTAGAGGAACGAGACGTTGTAGCCGATCTCGGGCGGCACGTCGCCGAGCGCCCCCTTCACGACGTCGTCGAGCTTGGGGATGGGCACGAAGCGCGAGCACCACTCGGCGGTGATCTCGCGCGGGTGCACGCCCCACAGCTTGTGGTTGTAGGGGATCATGAAGTGCTTGGCGATCCCCTCGCCGAATTTCTGTAGACAGAAATGCTCGAAGTTGCGCGGCGCCTCCGTCGACGGAGACATCTGCGTCTTCAAGTAGCCGAGGAGGCACTCGGAGGCGACCTGCGGCGGGAGGCCGTGGAGGTTGCCCTGGAACGGGTAGCGCGTGAGGACGCCGTTCGAGAAGACGCGGGCCTTGCGCGCGACCTGGACCATCTTGCCGGGGAGGAGCTCGCCGATGAGCTTCTTCGCGTACGGGTCGCGGAGGTGCAGCCAGTGCCCCGTCTTGTCGAAGTGGAACCCGTCCGTCACGTCGGTGCGCGCGTGTCCGCCGAGGCGCGACTCCTTCTCGAGGAGGAGCCACGGGCGGCGGAGGTGATAGGCGGCGGAGATGCCCGTGAGGCCGCCGCCGAGGATGACGACGGGATCGCGCGGGTCGGAGGGGGTCGGCTGCGTCATGGTCGTGGTGAGGCTCCGGTCGCCTGCGTGGATAACACATGCGCAGGTGGGAGTCCTCCCCCCAAAGTGGAGCAGCGGGGCAACAGGGCGGATGGGGTCCGACCGGGTCCGACGGCGGTCCCATGCGGGGTTGGGCGTTGGAACGGAAGTCGCACACGGGCGACCGGTGGAGGAGTCGTCATGCGCACCGGCCTGGTCGCGTTGTTGGGGTCCATTCTCGTCGCCATCGCCTGTCTCGTCGGGTTCACCGGCTGCTTGAGTCAGCAGCCCAACGGCGGCGGCGCGGGCGCGGGCGGAAGCGGTGGCGGCGACGGCGGCGGCGCGGGCGCGGGAGGCGGCGTCGGCGATGCCCAACTGCGGGCAGCAGACCTTCCCGCTCTCGATCAACGCGCTCGAGCCGAACGTCATGCTCGTCGTCGACGACTCGGGCTCGATGAAGGAGATGCTGGGGACGCAAGCGAAGTGGGACGTCCTGAAGGCCGCCGTCGTCCAGCTGGTCTCGCGCTACGACGGCAAGGTGAACTGGGGGCTGTCGATCTTCCCCGATCCGTCGTCGAACGACAGCTGCGCGCCGGGCAAGGTCGACATCCCCGTCGGGCCGGGCAACAAGATGAGCATCGTGAGCCGCATCCAGCCGATGACCCTGAACGACATCGGCGGCAGCACGCCGACGGAGACCACGCTGCAGGCGATCGCCAAGAACGGCGGGCTCAACGACGCGACGCGCGCGAACTACGTCCTCCTCATGACCGACGGCCTCCCGACCTGCAACCAGGACGGGCGTGTGACGCCGCAGATCACGGCGATGTATCGCGCGAGGCCGACGATCCGCACCTTCGTCGTCGGCATTGGCGACGGGACGAACTCCGATCCGACCGAGCTCAACGCCTGGGCCGACGCCGGCCACACCGCGCGCACGGGCGCGGCGACGAAGTACTACCAGGCGAACGACGTGAACCAGCTGCAGTCAGCGTTCGACTCGATCATCGCGGGCATCGCCTCGTGCAACTACCAGCTGACGTCGCCGCCGAGCGATCCGAACCTGCTCGTGCCCTACCTCGACGCGGCGCCGGTGCCGAACGATCCCAAGAACGGCTTCACCTACGACGCGGCGGCGAAGACGATCACCTTCAACGGCACCTCGTGCGACAAGCTGAAGACCGGCGCCGTCACCAAGGTCGAGTTCATCTACGGCTGCCCGGGCGGCACCATCTACTGACGCGCGCCGATTGAAGTCGCCGTCGCCACGCCTACCACCTCTGGGTGGGCGTCCGGCTCCTCGTCGTCGCTGTCGCCGCGCTCGTCGCTGGATGTCGCGCGCACACGCACGACTTCGGCATCCCCGTCAAGCCCACCCATGTGCAGCTGACGCCGCAGCGCCTCGAGGTGCTGCTTCGCGCCGAGCCGCTCCCGGTCCGCGCGGTGCGATCGGCGACCGGCGGGACCTCCGGCGCGGAGCTGGCGTGGCTCGACTTCCCGTCGGAGGGGATGGTCATCCGCGCCAAGTGGAAGGCGGCGCCGCACCGTGGAGAGCGGCTCAACAACGTCCCGCGCAAGGAGCTCGCCGCCTACGCGATCCAGAAGCTGTTCCTCGCCCCCGACGAGTACGTCGTCCCCGTGACGGTGGCGCGCTGCCTGCCGACCGCCTTCCACGACAGCCGCTTCGGCCACGCGCGCGCGTTCGACGACACGCGCTGCGTGCTCGGCATCGTCAGCGACTGGATCGAGGACGCGACCAACGACAACCTGCGCGACTGGCGGCGCTTCGCGCGCGACCCGGCCTACGCGCGCACCATCGCGAACCTCAACCTCCTCACCTACGTCATCGATCACCGCGACACCCGGAAGGCGAACTTCATCCTCACCAAGCCGGGCCGCCCGCCGCGCGCCTACGCCGTCGACAATGGGCTCGCCTTCTCGGGGATCCGCAACCCGCTCGCCTGGTTCGTGCCCGACTGGTCGCACCTCCTCGTGCCGTCGGTGCCGAGGGACACCGTCGCGCGCCTGCGGACGCTCGATCGCGCCGCGCTCGATCGGCTGGCGGTCGTCGCCCAGTTCCGGCGGAGCGCCGACGGCGGCCTCGAGGAGATCGCGCCCACCGCGCCCACCGACGAGCGCCACGGCGTCCGCGTGACGGGCGACATCGTCCAGCTCGGCCTCACGCGCAAGGAGATCGACGCCATCGAGCGCCGCATCCGCGCGCTGCTCGTGCGCGTCGACGCGGGAGACCTACCGTTGTTCTAGGTGAGGCACGACGAACGACTCCTCGCCGAGCTCTCGGGGCCGGGCGGTCCGGTCCGCTTCGCGCGCGTCGCCACGACGCTCTATCGGGGCGGCCAGCCGAGCCACGGCCACCTCGCCCTCCTCCACGCCGTCGGTGTCCGCACCATCGTCTGCCTGCGCCGCGAGGACGCGGCCGTCTGGCGCGCCGAGGCCGAGGAGGCGCGCCGCCTCGGGATGCGCTTCCTCCACTTCCCCTGGTACGGCATCTTCGGCGCGGGCGACGAGCTCATCGAGGGCGTGCTCGCGGCGCTGCGCGACGCGACGGAGGGCGCCATCTACGTGCACTGCAAGCGCGGGCGCGATCGCACCTCGGTGGTGGTCGCGCTCTACCGCGTGCTCGTCGAGGGGTGGACTCCGCACGTCGCGTGGCAGCGCGAGGTGCTCGACTTCGGCTGGAGATCGATCTGGTTCTATCGGCGGCTGCGCGCGGTCTTCGACGAGCGCGTCAGCCGATGATGCTCTGGCAGACGTGGATCACCTTGAACGACTTCAGCTTCGGCGTGATGTCGCGCTGGGTCGTCTGGAGGATGAACTCCACCTGGATGTAGCCGGCGGGGTTCGGCGCGAGCGGCCCCGGCGCCATCGAGAGGTCGGCCGGCGACTGCTGGTAGAGGCCGGTGTACGGCGCCGTCCGCAGATCCTCGATGGTGTTCGCCGAGCGCGCGCGCATCTGGATCTTCGTCCCGGGCGGCTCCTCGGCGTCCCACTCGACGGCGAGGAACTTGCCGCGATCGGGGGCGCAGCTCATCACGATGTCGCTGTAGGTGCCGCGCGGGTTGGTGAAGTTGCGCAGCCCGAAGCCGGTGAAGTCCGAGTAGGTGTAGGGCAGCGGCTTGCCGCCGCCGACGGCGGGGCGGTCGTCGAGCGGGACGATGTCGGGCGTCGCGGCGTTGAGGACGTTCCCCGTGGCGTCGACGCGGAAGTGGGTGACCGAGCCCGCGCCGCCGCTGGCGATGCCGCCCGAGCCGCTCTGGTTGATGCCCCAGATGTCGAGGTCGAGGGCGACGCCGGCGCCGAGGGTGCCCGCCTGGTTGGTGTTGAACAGAGTCACGCTGCCCGCGTTCTCACCGTCGGGGATGTTGAACGGGATGCGGCCGATGCGCCCGCCGTCGATGGCGACCCACACGAACGCGGTCGGCTGCCGGTTGTCGACGGCGATGCCGCGCCCGTTGGCGGTGCCCGCCGTGCTGCCGGCGTGCGCCCAGGTGCCGGTCGAGAGCGAGGCGAAGTTGCCGTTGCGCACCGGGCGATATCGATAGGCGCCCGAGCCGCCATATTCACCCATCCAGACCTGTTGGATATCGATGTTGTTTTCCTGATATCCGTCGATCGCGATTCCGTAGAAGCCGCCCGTCCCGCCCGTCGTGTTCGGCGGCGCGACGCGCCCGACCTGGGCGGTGTTCTTGGTATTGAAATAGAACAGGTGGCGCCCGCCGGTCCCGCCGGACAAATTGGGCGCCCACAAAATCCCGAATTTATCGACGGCGGCGCCGTAGGGGTTCGAGTTGATGTTGTCGATCGGACCAACCGACACCGCCGTCAGCACCTGACCGGAGGTCCCGTCGACGCGGAAGAAGCGGCCGGTGTTGTACGCGCCCACCCACGCGTCCGACGGCGCGAAGGTCGGGTCGATCGCCGTCGCGCTGGGGCCGAGCGCGAGCGGGCGGATGGTGTGCTCCGTCGAGCCGTTGCCGATGTTGGTGGTGAACAGGAGGCACTCGTCGTCGAGGCCCCAGAACTCCTTCGGCTGCCCCATCGGGCAGACGGTCTCGCGATCGTCGGGCAGGTTGTCGCCGTTGCAGTCGGTCTGGATGAGGCCGTCCTGGTTCACGTCGCTCGAGGTCTGGATGATCCCGTCGCCGTTGCGGTCGATGCAGTCGGCGATGTTGTTGGCGATCTTGGTGACCGAGCCCTGGCGCACCGTCGGGGCGTGCGCGCGGTTGGCGACCCACACGTCGCCGTTGAAGTCGACCGCGGTGCGCGACGGGCGGTTGACGATCATGTTGATCGGCGTGTGCGGGCCGGCGATCGCGCCACCGACGGTGCGCGGGTGCGTCTCGCCGCCCGAGCAGCAGCCGTTGAGGCCGTTCGCGCAGAGCGCCGCCGCCGGGGTGGTCCCGATGCGCGCGCCCTCCTTCGAGCCGGTGGTGTTCGAGAAGCAGGTCACCGTCGCGTAGCGAGCGACCTCACCGTAGAGTCTCCCGTCGGGATAGGGCGCCTTCGACGGGTAGGGCGTCGAGCGCGGCTTCGTCGAGATCTTCGAGACGGTGCCGGCGTTCCAGTTCTGGTCGTTGGCGATCCAGAGGAAGTCGAACGACGCCTTCGACGAGTCGAGGACGATGTAGCCGGTCTTCGGGTCGCGCCCGACGCCGTCGGCGCCCACGTTCGGATCGTCGGCGGGGAGCGGGAACATCCCGGGCGGCATGCAGGTCGGCCCCGAGCAGTCGACGGTGCAGGTGGGATCGTTGCCGCACCACGCCTGCCCGCCGTCGAGGCTGGGGTTGAAGCCGTCGCCGGTGCCGGCGAGGTCGACGTTGCCGCCGCCTCCGCCGTCGCCGGTCGCGGTGGTGTCCGCGCAGTTGCAGCCTGGGGTGGCGCCGCCGGCGAAGACGACGACGAGCGCACACGCGATGGACCAGTAGACCGTCCTGCGCATCATGGATCCGAGCTCCTCGGTGAGAGGCGATAAGCGAGCGACCAGTCGGTCCAGCCAAGCAGGAAACGGACCGCCGATCGTCCGGATCATACACCGTCGTAGTCAGCTGCAGAAGCGCCTCCCCTGGGGGTGCGGGCCCCAGCGACTGCCCACTTGGGGTCGGTCGACCTGATCGCGCCCGCGGCCTGTGCTAGGTTGCGCGCCGTGAACGAGCAGCGCCTCCTCCGTCTCGGGCCCGCGATCGTCCTCGTCCTCGGTGCGCTCCTGTTCCTGCCGATGCTCGGCGGGATCGGGTTCTGGGATCCCTACGAGATCCGCATCGCCGACGGGGCGCGCCTCGTCGCCAGCGGCGCTGCGACGCCGTCGAACGTCACGCCCGAATTCCTCGCGCCGCAGCTCGGCCGGCCGCCGGCGTGGGTGACGCTCCCCGCGCTCGGGATGAACTGGTTCGGCGTCTCCGAGCTCGGCGCGCGCGCCCCGATCGCGCTCGCGTCGATCCTGCTGCTCCTCGCCGCCTGGCTGCTCGGGCGTCAGACGATGGGCCGTCGCGGCGCGCTCCTCGGCGCCGTCGCCGTCGCCACCACGCCGCTGGTGCTCCTCGGCGGGCGGCAGCTCACCACCGCCGCGCCGCTCCTCCTCGGGACCACGCTCACCGTCGCTGGGCTGGCCGGCGCGCTGGCGCCCCCGTCGGGCAGCTCGATGGCCTCGCGCCTCGTGCACCTCGTCCTCGTCCCCATCGGCCTCTGGCTCGGCCTCACCTCGGGCGGCTTCCTCGTCGGTGTCGCGGCCCCGTCGCTGGCGGTGGGCCTCGCCCTGGCGCTGGCGCCGCGCGATCGCGTCCCCGGCGCCGTGCGCGCCGTCGGGGTGCTCCTCGGCCTCGGCGTCCTCGGCGGCGCCGTCGGGCTGCTCCTCGACCGCACCCCCAACGCCTACTCGCCGTGGCTCGGCGGCGCGGTGCACGCGTGGCAGCACCAGGTGGTCTTCACCCAGCACCTCTTCAAGACCGGCGTGCAGCTCTTCCCGTGGGTGGCGCTGGTCCCGGTGGCCATCGCGCGCGGCCTCGGCGACGGCGCGCCTGGTCGCGGCGACGAGGGCTCGGCGCTCGGGCGGCCGCTGCTCGTCGCGTGGGCGGTCACCAGCTGGATCGCCAGCCTGGTCATGGCCACCGCGGTGCAGGAGCTGCCGACGGCGCACGTCATCCCGCTGGCGCTCCTCTGCGGCGGGCTCCTCGACGATCTGCTCCGCGATCCGCGCCCGCAGCCGTTCGCCGGCCTGACCATCGCCATCATCGCCGCCGCCGTCGGACGCGACCTCCTCGGCCAGCCGGAGTCGTTCATCGGCGTCCACGTCCTCGAGGCGGTGCGCTGGCCGGGGGCGCTGCCCAGCCCGGGCCTGGTCCTCTTCGGCGGCGGCGTCCTCTTCGGCGCCATCGCCGCGCTCGCCATCGGCGTGCGCGTCGCGCCCGACTGGGCCGTCGCCGACGGCGCCGACGAGGCCGAGCTCGCGCGCGCGCTCCGCGGCCGCCGCCTCCTCGTCGGGGCGACGCTCGGCGCCGCGGCGCTGGTGTCGTTCGCCGCGCTCGTCTACATCGTCCCCGTCGTCTCCAAGCACCTGTCGGCGCGCGACGTCTACGGCAAGGCCGCCAAGCTCGACCCCAACGCGCCCGTCGCGCAGTACCGCTTCAACGCGAGCGGCGCGTCGTTCTACGCGCAGGGGCGCACGCCGACGACGCTGCAGTCGGTCGGCGAGCTCGTCGACTTCCTCCGCAAGGCCGAGCGCGTCTTCGTGCTCGCCGGTGCCGAGGAGCTCGCGCCCATCGATCAGGCGGCGCGCCAGGCCAACGTCCCCTACGTCGTCGTCGACGACTCGAGCTCGCGCTTCCTCGTGCTCTCGAACCGCCTCGGCCCGAGCGAGCGCGACCTCAACCCGATGCGCCTCTCGGTGCTAGACACAAAACCGACGCCGACCTTCCCGATGGACGTCGACTTCGACGGCAAGGTGAAGCTCATCGGCTACGACCTGCCGTCGCAGCTCTCGCGCGGCGCCGACTTCCACATCCGCCTCTACTTCCAGGTGCTGCAGCCGCTCGGCGCCAGCTACAAGGTGTTCGTCCACTTCGACGGCGCCGGCACGCGCTTCAACGGCGACCACGTCCCCGTCGAGGGGCGCTTCCCGACGAGCTACTGGGTGCCGGGCAGCTACATCGTCGACGATCACCTGATCCAGCCCGAGAAGGCCTACCAGCCCGAGGGCGCCTATCGCGTCTTCATGGGCCTCTTCCTCGGCGACAAGCGCCTGCCGGTGAAGAGCGGCCCGCAGGACGGCGAGAACCGCGTCCGCCTCGGCAACACCGTCGTCAAGTAGCGCGCGCATAGCGCAGCGCGTCGTCGCTGTCGCGCGCTTTTCGCTTGTGAGAACCGAGGCATCGCGCTATGCCGCGAGTGCGGGGTGGAGCTGATGTCGAATCGGGCGAAGGATCGTCGCCGGGAGAACCTTCCCGTCGACATAGAGCGTCGGCGGGCGGAGCTCGACGCGAACAGGGATCGGCGGGCGCACGAGCGTGTGCCGGTCGACATCGAGGTCGACTACCGCGCGAGCGACACCTTCCTGTTCGCGTACATCACCGACATCAGCGCGATGGGGATCTTCATCCAGACCAATCGCCCCGAGCCGCCGGGCACGCGCATCAACCTCTGCTTCCGCTCGCACTCGGGCCGCCTGATGGAGATCGCCGGCGAGGTGATCTGGGTGAACCCCGAGCGCCCGCACGACAACGAGGGGCGCAACCCCGGCATGGGCGTGCGCTTCGTCGAGCTCGCCGATCAAGATCGCGACGAGCTGCTCCGCATGGTGCGCACGTTCGCCTATCTCGACGACGACAAGGACGAGGACGATCGCGTCGGCGACCCGCTGGAGATGAAGGGGACCGGCGGCGACGACCAGCGCGAGGTCGGCGAGGACAACGTCCTCTACGAGGATGGCGGCGTCCAGCGGACACGCACGCTCGGGAGCTGATGGCCCGCTGCCCCATCTGCGAGACCGAGCTCTCGCGCGACACGCCCACCTTCCCCTTCTGCAGCGACCGCTGCCGCCTGATCGACCTCGGCAACTGGCTCGGCGGCCGGTACGTCATCCCCGGCCGCGACGACGACGACGACGCAGGCAAGCGCGACGCGAAAATGACCAATGACGATCCTGCACGGGTTTCAAGGCCGCGAAGCGGCCGTCGCGGCGGAGTCGCCGCGGAGCAGGGGTGGGGTCCCCGGCCGAAGGCGATCGAGAATCGTGAACGCTGATTTAGCGAACGGCGATGACCACCTTGCCGCGCGCGCGGCCGGTCTCGAGGTAGCGATGCGCCTCGGCAATCTCGTCTAGCGGAAAAACCCGATCGATCACCGGGCGGATCGCGCCGGCGTCGACGAGCTCGCCGAGCTTGCGCAGGTTGGCGCCCGACGGCGTGCGGGTGACGAGGCGCAGCGAGCGGCCGGCCAGCGCCGCGCGCGTCCGCAGCGACACGAGGCGCAGCGCCATGCGCACGAGGCCCAGCGCCGGCCCGAGCCGCGCGGTGAAGTCGGGGAGCCCGGCGGTGATGATCGCCACCCGCCCGCCGCGCCGCACGGTGGCGAGCGCGCGCTCGATGTCGTCGCCGCCGACCGCCTCGAGCACGGCGTCGACGCCGCGCGCGACCTCCTCGAAGCGCTGCGCGCGGTAGTCGATGGCCACGTCCGCGCCGAGCGAGCGCACCAGCGCGGCGTTCCCCGCGCTGCACGTCGCCAGCACCTCGTCGGCGCCGAGGTGCTTGGCCAGCTGGATGGCGATCGTCCCGACGCCGCCCGAGCCGGCGGTGATCAGCAAGCGCTGCCCCGGCGCCACGCGCAGCGACGACACCAGCACGTCCCAGGCGGTGAGCCCCACGAGCGGCAGCGACGCCGCCTCCTCGTGGCTGAGCCGCCGTGGCTTGGGCGCCACCTCGTCGGCGCGGACCACGACCTCCTCGGCGTAGCAGCCCATCCGCCGGTGCGACGGCGAGGCGAAGACCTCGTCCCCGACGGTGACGCCGCTCACGCGCGCGCCGACCTCGGTGACCACGCCCGAGAGGTCCATCCCGAGCGTCGCCGGGAAGCGCGGCCGGATGACCGCGCGCTGGCCGCCCTTCCGGATCTTGGCGTCGACGGGGTTCACGCTGGTGGCGTGCACCGCCACGCGCACGTCGTCGGGGCCGCAGGCCGGCGGCGGCGCCTCCTCGACGACGAGCTCGCTGGCGTCGCCGTAGCGATGGATGCGGGCCGCGCGCATCGGGGCTATTTCTTGTCTAGCCCATATCGCTCGACCTTGGTGATCAGGTTCGAGCGCGAGATCCCCAGCTCCTTGGCGAGCTGCGACTTGTTCCAGTGCGTGCGGATGAGCCCCTGGTGGATGAGGTCGCGCTCGAGCTGCTCGATGGCGTTCTTGAGCGACCCGGCCGCCTCGTAGCTCGCCGCGCGCGAGGCGGTCGACCCGGCGCGCGGCGACGGGCCCGCGCCGTCGCGCACGCGCTGGGACAGGAGATCCTCGGGCAGCTCGTCGAGATCGCCGCCCAGCACCATGCAGCGCTCGATCTCGTTCTCCAGCTCGCGGATGTTCCCCGGCCAGGGGTAGCGCGCCAGCGACTGCATCGCCTCCGCCGAGAAGCGCGGCGGGCGGCGCACCCCCGCCGTCGGGCGCGGGCGGAAGTGCTTGCGGAGGAAGTGCTCGACGAGCACCGGCAGGTCGTCCATGCGCTCGCGCAGCGGCGGGACCTGCACCTTGATGACGTTGATGCGGTAGTAGAGGTCCTCGCGGAACTCGCCGCGCTCGACCATTTTTTGTAAATCTTTGTGAGTCGCGGCGATGAGCCGCACGTCGACCTGGCGCGTCTCGGTGCCACCGACGGGGGTGAAGGTCCCCTCCTGGAGGACGCGCAGGAGCTTGACCTGGAGCGCCGGCGACATGTCGCCGACCTCGTCGAGGAAGAAGGTGCCGCCGTCGGCGATCTCGAAGAGCCCCTTCTTGTCCTTGATGGCGCCGGTGAACGACCCCTTCACGTGGCCGAAGAGCGCGCTCTCGAGGAGGTTGTCGTTGAAGGCGCTGCAGTTCTGGACGACGAAGGCCTTCTTGGCGCGCGGCCCGTTGTAGTGGATGGCGCGCGCGATGAGCTCCTTGCCGGTGCCGCTCTCGCCGTGGATGAGCACCGTCGAGTCCGACTCGATGATCTTTTCGAGTAGACGGAAAACCTGCTGCATCACGCGCGAGTTGCCGACGATGTTCTCGAAGCGGTAGCGCTCGCCGAGCTCCTGCGTGATCGAGGTCATCTCGCGCTCGCGCGCCTTCAGCTCGGCGTGAAAGGCCTGGATCTGGTCGACGCCGAACTCGAGGAGGTCGCACACCTGGTCGATCTCGCGCTCGTGGAGCAGCGGGATGCGGCGGAGCGCGGCGTCGAGATCGACCGACCCGGTGGGCGCGATCTCGCGGATCTTGCGCAGCAGCGACTCCTCGGCGACGGTGGCGAGCGGCTGGTGGATCGAGCCGCCGACGAAGAGGAAGCCGGCGAAGTCCCCGTCGAGCTGGATGGGGCAGGCGATCACGTCGAAGCCGAGGTGGCACTCGTGCACGATGGCGCGGCGGCCGGGGCGCGCCGGCGTGCGAAGCGCGTCGCGCGCCGACTTCACCGAGTCGTTGCAGCGACGGAAGCCCTCCTTCGAGAAGAGCGCCATCCGGCAGAACTCGTTGTTCGGCGGGATGACCTTGCCCTCGGCGTGATCGAGGACGTAGCCCTTCGTGTCGGCGAAGGCGAGCTCGACGCCCCACCACTTCCGGATGACGTCCTTCAGCATCTGGATGGTGTGGAGCTTCTCGTACGGGCGGAGGTCGATCATGGGTGCGCTTTGCGACGGGGGACCCTAGCACACCGGAGTGGTGTACGCTGCGCGCATGCGCCGGAGTCGGATGGGCGTCGTCGCGCTGGCCAGCGTCAGCGCGCTGGTGGCGGTCGCGTGTAGCTTCTCGGTGCCGGGGCTCGGGCTCGACGAGGAGCGCACCGACCTCGGGGCGGCGGACCTCGCCGTCGCTGACGGGCCGATGGCGGTCGAGGACCTCGCGCCGCCGCCGCCCGATCTGACGCCAGCCGTCGATCTCGCGGGCGCGGTGCTGCCGAGCTTCCTGCCCTACACCGTCGTCGACGCGAACGCCGCCGATCTCGACAAGGTGGTGCTCATCGACACGAGCGCGCTCATGCTCCAGCGCGAGGGAGATTCGGCGCTGCGGGCGCCGCCAGCGGGCGTCGGCTTTCAGCTGGTCAACGGGATCGCCGTCCTCTCCGTCGGCAAGATGAACATCGACCGGCAGCTCCGCGTCGTCGGTGGCGCGCCGCTGTCGATCGTCGCCGCGGCCGAGATCGTGGTGAACGCGGAGGTGTTCGCCAACGCCGCGCTCGACCTGCCCGGGCCGGGAGGCTGGCCGTCGGGGACCGGCCCCGGGGCGGGCCCCATGGGGACGTCGGGGATGAACGGCGACGACTCGGGCGGCGCGGGCGGCAGCTACGGGACGCGCGGCGGGCGCGGCGGCACGGGCGGGATGGCGATGGGGCCGGCGTCGTCGATGACCTACGGCGACACGATCGGGGCCACGCTGCGGGGCGGCTCGGGCGGCGGGCGCGGCGCCGACGCGGCGAGCTGCATCGACGGGCGCGGGCGCGGCGGCGGCGGGGGCGGCGCGCTGCAGTTCTTTTCGTCTATCAAGATTACCGTCACCGGCGCGGCCGGGATTTATGCCAATGGCGGCGGCGGGCGCGGCGGCTGCGCGACGAACGACATCGGGACGGCGGGCGGCGGCGGCGGGTCGGGCGGGACGCTGGTCTTCGAGGCGCCGTCGATCGAGGTGAAGTCGGGCGGCTGGATCTTCGCGCACGGGTCGAGCTACCTGGCGTCGCCGACGCTGGGCGGGGCCGGCGCGATCGGCGGCGGGGCGGGCGGCGGCGGTGCGTTCATCGACTCGCCCGCCGGCGACGGGCTGTTCGGGACCTACAACGGCGGCGGCGGCGGTGGCGGGCTGGGGCGCATCTTCTTCCGCACGCGCGGCGCGGCGGCGTCGATCGCGGGCGGCGCCATCGTGAAGCCCGCCGGAGTGAGCGCCACGACGCTGTGATACGCTCCCGGGATGCGGTGGTCCTGGCTGCCCGCGGTGCTGCTCCTCTCCGCGGCGTGCCGATTCAGCGTCCCGGGGCTCACGATCGGCGGCGAGGATCTCTCGGTCGTCGAGGATCCGGCGACACCGAGCGATCTGCGCGACGGCGGCGTCGGCGGCGATGACCTCGGCGACCTCGCCGGGAGCGACCTCGCGGGGGACTTCGCGACGCCGCCCGATCTCACGACGCCCGACGATCTGACGACGCCGCCCGATCTGGCGACGCCGCCCGATCTCACGACCCCGCCCGACCTCACGTCCGTCGCCGATCTGACGCCCGTCGTCGATCTGACGACGCCGCCCGATCTGGCGACGCCGCCCGATCTGGCGACGCCGCCCGATCTGGCGACGCCGGCCTTCCCGTCGAACGTCGCGGCCCACTACCTCGACGACTCGAACCGCGACTGGACCATCACCAACGACACCACGATCAACACCACCACGCTCACCATCACGCCCGCGCCTCCGAGCGGCGTCGTCTTCGTCGCCGACGGCGGGTTCGCGGTCCTCGCGGTGCGGCGGCTCCAGGTCGGCGCCGACGCCAACGCCACCACGCGCGTGCGCGTCCTCGGCAGCCGCCCGCTCGTCGTCGTCGCCGGCCGCACGATCACCATCCACGGCGTCATCGACGCCGGCGGGCGCGGCACCGAGCCGGGCCCCGGCGGCGGCGCGCCCGGGTCGGGGACCGGCGCAGGCACCGCCGGCACCATCCGCGCGGCCAACGCGACCGGCGGCTCGGGCGGCGGCTACGGCTCGACGGGCGGCGCGGGCGGCGGCGCGAACGACGCGATGGGCGCGCTCCTCGCCGGACCGGTGGGCGGCGCGACCTACGGCACCGCGATGGTCGTCGGGCTGCCCGGCGGATCGGGCGGCGGCGCGGGCGTGGCGAGCGCCGGCTCGACGGCGTTCTGCGGCGGTGCGCCCGTCGCTGGCGCGGGCGGCGGCGGGCTGCAGCTCTCGGCGCGCGAGCGCGTCACGGTGACCGCGTTCCACCAGACGTTCTTCGACTACGGCGGCGTCGTCAGCGTCGGCGGCGGGGGCGGCGCCGGCGGCTGCGGCGGCTCGTCGCGCTCGGCCTCCGGCGGCGGCGGCGGCGCGGGCGGCTCGCTGCTCGTCGAGGCGCCGGCGGTGGACGTCCCCGGCGTGCTCGGCGCCTCGGGCGGCGGCGGCGGCGCGGGCGGCAACGTGGGGCTCGCGGGCGCGCTCATCAACGGCGGGCGCGGGCGCGACGCGCTGGAGTACGGCGCGCAGGTCGGCTCGTCGTCGACGGGCGGCGACGCGCCCTTCAACGGCTCGAACGTCGGCGGCAAGGGCGCGAACAGCGTCGTCAACGCCGGCCCGGCCTCGGCGGGCGGCAACGGCAACGACAGCAACGCCTCGGGCGGCGGCGGCGGCGGCGGCTACGGACGCATCGCCGTGCGCGCCAACGGGACGCCGACGGTCTCCTTCTCCTCGCCCACGCCGACGGTCGACCCGTCGCTGCCGCCGACCATCCCGTAACAATCGTTTACCGCAGGTTGACGATGCGTTGACGCGAAGGCGGGTTGTCAACCTGCGCTCAACGCCTCACCGTGGGACGCATGAAGACGATCGTCATCAGCGGCGGCAACAGCGGCATCGGCCTCGAAGCGGCGCGGCAGCTCACCGCCGCCGGGCATCGCGTCGTCCTCCTCGGGCGCGACGCCGACAAGGGGCGACGTGCCGTCGAGTCGCTCGGCGCCGGCGACCGCGCGCGCTTTCAGGCCGCCGACCTCGCGACGCACGCCGGGGTGCGCGCGGCCGCCGAGCGCCTCCTCGCCGACGAGCCGCGCATCGACGCGCTCCTCCTCGGCGCGGGCGTCCTGACCACGGCCGACAAGCGCACCGCCGACGACTTGCACGTCGTGTTCGCGACGAACTACCTCAGCCGCTACCACCTCGCGCAGCGGCTGCTCCCGTCGCTGCGCGAGGCGAAGGGGGCGATCGTGCTCCTCGTCGCCGGCGTGTCGCTGAAGGCGACGATCGACTTCGCGACCTTCCCGCGCTTCAAGCCCTTCCCCGGGCTGCGCGCGCTCATGGCGGTGCAGATCGCCAACTATCACTACGTCCAGCACCTCGCGAAGGCGGCGCCCGAGGTGCGCGCCGCCGCCGTCAACGTCGGCCTGGTGAAGACCGAGATCATGCGCGACATGCCGGCGTTCATGCGCGCGATGTTCACGCTGCTCGGCCCGCTCGTGACCATCCCCGTCGAGAAGGCGGCGGCGAACGCGGTCGCGCTCTGCACCAGCGACGGCTGGCCGTCGGGGATTTACCTGCCGAAACCCGGCAAGCGCGACGTCGTCACATCGCTCGCGCTCGACCTCGCCGTCACCGACCGCGTCATCACCGCCAGCCGCGAGCTGACCGGCGCCTAGTCGCGCGTCATGCGGCCATCCAGCGGCCGTCGGCGTCGCGGCCGAGCGTGAGGTCGAAGGTGGCGTCGCGCCACGAGGAGCGCACCGCGTGGACCGCCTCGACGCTGGTGACGCTCACCTCGGCGCGCACGCCGCCGTCGAGGAGCGCCCAGGTGACCTCGGGCGCGACGGTGGCGAGCGCCGCGAGCGGCTCCGCCAGCGCGTCGATCGACGGCGCCGAGATCACCACGCGCGGCCCGCTCGCGTGCGCCTCGACCCACGCCTGCTCCTCGAGGACCTCGAGGGCGTCGTCGGTCCAGCGCACCGGGCGCGTGCCGACCGGGCAGCCGACGTTCCCGCCGAAGAGCGCGTCCGCGTCGTCGGCGGAGAGCGGCCAGAAGGCGAAGGAGGCGCGGTGCAGCTCGACGGGCGCCTCGCCGAGGAGCTGCGCGACGAAGGTGGCGGCGTCGGGGGCGCGCGCGTAGAGGCGATCGAGCGGCGCGATCTCGTGCACCCAGCCGCGGCGATCGAGCCAGAAGGTGGCGCGGTGCGGCCCGCCGAAGCCGATCTGGATCATCCGTCGCTGCAGGTCGCGGCTCAGCCACTCGTCGTAGGGGTCGCGCGGCGGGCGCGTGCGGTGCGTGTCGATCCCGAGCGTGACGCCGGCGAGCTCGACGCCGCCGAGCGCCTCCTCGAGCGCCATCGCCGAGTCGAACGGGCCGTCGCTGTCGCGGACGATCCGGCGCGCCTCCTCGCGCCCGAGGGGCGCGGTGCGGGCGCTCGCGCGGGCGAGGGCGCGCGCGACGAGGCGCTCGTTCACGATCCCTTCGCGGCGCGTCGTCGGAGGACGAGCACGACGAGCGCGAGCGCGGCGATGAGCGCGCCGACGGGCGCGTTCGCCCTCGAGGACGGCGCCACGGCGCACCCACCGGAGGGCGGCGCCGGCGGGCAGACGCCCCCGTCGCAGGCCGCGGCTCCGCCGTCGTCGGTCGGCACCGGCGCGAGGTCGGGCGGCACCACGCAGGCGCCGGAGAGGCAGCTCCCCGTCGGGCAGGGCGCGGCGTCGTCGCACTCGCGCGCCACGCTGGCGGCGGCGCGATAGCGGCGCGTCTGGGCGGTGCGGCGCGCGGCGCGGTCGATCGCCTCGACGGTGACGAAGAGGGTCTCGCCCTCGGCGGCGGAGAGCTCCGTCGCGAACGGCGGCGCCTCCAGCGACGCGACCAGCTCCAGATTCTTGTAAATCTCGACGCGGGCCAGCGCGACGTCGTCGCTGGCGGTGGCCCGCACCGGCAGCGTCAGCGCCACCGCGTCGCCGTCGGCCGCGCGCGGCAGCTCCCACCCGACGACCGGCGGCGCGGCGTCGGCGCCGAGCGTTCCCGCCGCCCGCGCACCGACGGTGGCGACCAGCAGCGCGTCCTGATCGAGCGGCGACCCGAGCCCGCACTGCTCCGGCTGCGGCACCCCGCCGATCTGGTACGACGAATAGGCGGCGCTGCCGAAGCGCAGCGCGAAGAGCTGCGGCAGCATCGGCGGTGTCTGCGCCGGGTCACCCGAGAACATGACGTCGCTCGCCGCGACCACGTGCTGCAGCCCGAGGGTGTGCGCCGCCTCGTGCGCCGCGGTGTTGGCGATGGCCACCACGCCGCCGTAGCGCGGCTGCAGATCGCCGGCGAAGACGAAGGCCACGCCGCCCGGGCGCGCGTCGGCGCAGTCGAGCGGCGCCAGCCCGGCGAGGCCGAACGGTCGCCCGAGCGTCATCGCCCCGCCGCCGATGAAGACGCGGATCCAGTCGCCGCTCGACGCGGGGGCCGACGTCGTCACCTCGACGTCGTAGGGGAGGAAGAGCGCGCGCACGCGATCGACGACCGCCGCCCGCGCCGCCGCCGCCGAGACGCGCGGCGCGGCGATCGCTGCGTCGAACGGCGGGACGACGACCGCCGTCGAGAGCAGGCTCGACCGCGGCAGCGTCGGGTCGTCGTCGCCCGCCGCCACCGTCGCGCCGTCGAAGTCGAGCACGATCGTCGCCCCCGCCCCCCACGCGCGCGCGGCCACGCCCGCGACCAGCACCGCCCCGAGGACTGCCCGCGTCAGCGCGGCGGACGATCTCGACTGCACCTGTCGATGGTAGCCGCGCGCCGCCCGTGGTACTAGCCGCCCGTGCGCCTGTGCGTCCTCAGCCGCAACCCGCGCCTCTACTCGACGTCGCGCCTCGTCGAGGCGGCGCGCGCGCGCGGCCACGAGGTCGACGTCGTCGACCCCATCTCCTGCGTGCTGCTCCTCGAGCGCGGCCGGCAGCGCCTGGTCTCGGGCGGCCGCTCGCTCGACGGCTACGACGCCGTCATCCCGCGCATCGGCGCGTCGATCACCGACTACGGCCTCGCGGTCTGCGCCGCCTTCCAGCACCTCGGCGTCGCCGTCGTGAACCGCGCCGAGGCCATCGCCCGCTCGCGCGACAAGCTGCGCGCCATCGAGCGCCTCTCCGCCGCCGGCGTCGGCATCCCGCGCACGGCGCTGGCCCGCGACCCGAGCGCCATCCGCGCCGCCGTCGACGCCGTGGGCGGCACGCCGGTCATCATCAAGCTGCCGAAGGGGACGCAGGGCGTCGGCGTCATGATCGCCGACAGCCCCGCCGCCGTCGAGTCGATGCTCGACACGCTGTGGGGCCTCGGGCAGAATATCATTTTACAAGAATTCGTCGCCGAGTCGCGCGGTCGCGACGTGCGCGCGCTCGTCGTCGGAGGCGAGCTCGTCGGGGCGATGCGCCGCACCGCGCGCGCGGGCGAGTTCCGCTCGAATCTCCACCGCGGCGGCGCCGGACGCGAAATCACGCTAGACGACAATTACCGCGAGGCGGCGCTGGCCGCGGCGGCGGTGATCGGGCTCGACCTGGCGGGCGTCGACATCCTCGAGTCCAGCGACGGCCCTCGCGTCATCGAGGTGAACAGCTCGCCGGGGCTGAAGGGCATCGAGCGCGCCACCTCCCTCGACGTCGCCGGCCGCATCATCGCCCACGCCGAGCGCCTCGTCGCCGAACGGGCGGCCGGCACCGACGGTGAGTCCATCCCGTGACCGCCACGGCCAACCCCGCGCTGTGGCTCGGGCCGGGGCAGACCGGCGAGGTCCCGCTCGGCCCCGACCTCGTCGCCCACGTCGTGCGCGGCGCCGCGCCCGGGCCGATCGTGTGGGCCTGGGTCCCGCGCGGCGACGGCGATCCGTCGATGGCGCAGGCGCTCGGCGAGCTGCGCGACGAGCTCCACCCCGCCTCGCTGCGGGGCGCCGTCGGGCTGCTCCTCGACGGGCCGCCCCCGCCGCTCGTCGCCTCGCACGGCTTCCGCGAGGAGTACCCGTGGAACGGCCCCATCCGCGCCCTCTGCCGCGACGCCGCCGCGATCGTCCTCCTCGAGAGCATGCTCCCCGGCTACCAGGCCGCGCCGCACGTCGCCTGTGAGCTCGAGGACGAACGCGCGCGCCACGTCGCCCGCGCGCTCGGCGCCCGCTTCCTCGCGCCGCCGCTGGTGGTGCCGACGCCCAGCCCGGCGGTGGTCACCGCCCCGTCGGTGCTGTGGCTCGACGGCGAGGCCGAGCGCCTCGAGCGCCCCGTCGTCGATCGCGCCACGCGCGCGCTGAAGTCGCTGCTGGCGACGCTGGGGATGATCGACGCGCCGGCGACGACGCCCGATACGCGCATCGTGCTGCGCGCCATCGCCGAGGTGGAGGCGGGCGGCCCCGGCCTCGTCGAGATCGCCACGCCGCCGGGCTCGATCGTGCGCACCGGCGAGGTCGTCGCCTGGGTCGGCGCGCCCGGCCTGCGCGCCCGTCGCGCGCTGCGCGCCCCGTCGGGCGGCGTGGTCCTCTACGCGCGCGCGGGGCTGGTCTCCGGCGGGCGCGTCGTCGGCATCGGCAAGCTGCGCCGCACCCTCCCCGAGCTCGCCGCGCGCGCGCACGAGAGCGAGCTCGTCACCGTCGGCTGGTGCGAGCACGTGGCCCTGCCCGAGCTCGGTGTCCCGTCGCTGCCGGCGAAGATCGACACCGGCGCGCGCACCTCGGCGCTGCACGTCGCGTCGCTGCGCGAGGAGGGCTGGACCGGTGACGGCCGCCCGCTCGTCGCCATCGAGGTGCCGTCGGGCGTCGGCGACG